>Ga0209486_10000023_pt1 | contig 79179 bp, 55 predicted proteins | sample NCCompost_FD_187518 | JGI IMG/M metagenome (GOLD analysis project Ga0209486, IMG submission 187518) | Agricultural soil microbial communities from Utah to study Nitrogen management - NC Compost (SPAdes) (version 2) | ecosystem: Environmental > Terrestrial > Soil > Agricultural land | place...
GACTCAGGTCATTGCTAGTTGAGCGCGACGAGTTGATAAATCTGTTGGCCCGCAGCGATCCCGCCGCCAAAGACCGTCTCTTCAGCGTCTACGCTACTTACAACAAACTCGTAAATAATCGCGGTTAACTCAATAGAAAACCCGCATTAACGTGGTATTTCTGGCTTTCGGAAAGGTCACCTTTTGCAATTATCTCGACAGGAAAGCTTCGCAAGCTTCCTTAGTACACTGAACAACATTCCTATTACCGCTGTTCAGTGAGTTTCAATAGGGGAACAATGCAAGTTGTTGTAGTAGGAAAGGTTGAGAGTGGTGCCGAGGGCGGGAGTCTAACCCGCACGTTCTTTCGGACAACGGATTTTAAGTCCCGTGACCGGACCATTACCTAATCTTACGAAACGATATGAGCCAGTATTTACGCGCCTGGCGGTCGTCAAGGTATCGTTTCGGCTGGCTTTGTATCAGTAGGTCCCGCCACCATCTTAGCCCCATCTTTCGAAAGTCAGAAATAAAGGACGCGCAGCGAGTTGATAAGGCCTCCACCGCGTCCGTCGTTCGGCGATATCAGATCGCGCAACTTCTTCAGATTAGTCCTGCTTCTTGAAAACTGAAGTGCCCTTTGCGACTGACGATTACGTGATCCAGAACCCGCACGCCCAAAATCTTAGCCGCGCCAACGAGTTGCTCTTGTGTCTTGAGATCGTCTTCACTCGGTTGAAGATCGCCTGACGGATGGTTGTGAGCAAAGATAACGGCAGCGGCTCTGTCAGCAATTACATCTGCAAAAACATCACGAGGATGAACCAAGCTTCTGTCAAGTAAGCCAATGGTGACGACTCGCCTTTCGATTACCTCATTAGCGCCGTTGAGAGTGATACAGAGAAAGTGTTCTTGTGGTTTGCCAACTATGTCAAGCAGCAACGGTATGACATCTTCCGCACATTGAATTTTAATAGTGTCTTTTACCAAGTGGCGACGAGCTAGTTCAAATGCTGAAAGCACTTGCGATGCTTTCGCGAGGCCCATACCTGGCACTTCCATAAGATGATCGAGGCTGAGAGTTTCCTTTTGTTCGCAAATCAAATTCGCCACGTGTCGCGAAATGGCTCGAACGTCAATGCCAACAGTCCCCGTTCCCAGAATTGCTGCAACCAACTCTTCGTCGGTCAGCGCAGCAACCCCACGTTCACGCAACTTCTCCCGCGGCCGAACGTGTTCAGGAAGTTCCTTGATGGTTTTCACGTGAGGACCTAAATCCTTAACGAGGGAAATCCTAAATTCTTTTCTTTTAGCGCTCAGCACGCTTCTGAGCGGCGCTTTAAAACTGAGCTCTTCATCACATTATGCGAACCGAGAATACAGCAAAGTAGTCGGCGGACCGACAATTCGCTAGGGACCGAAAACTTTTCGCATTCGCATTGTGCCAGACGAGTCCAAAAATCTTAAGACGCGGTTCATGTCGTTTTCAGCAAATCGTCGACCCAGTCCAAGTGTCGATGCAGTTGAAGGTAAGACCGCGCAGCGGTACTAAACTCTGCCTGAGGGCCGAGCCTTCTTTTCATTCGCTCACTAATAATATTTCTTCCGTCTGCACCCGTGGGAAGCTCCTCGTATAGCCTCACGTCATCCGCAATCTCGTGATAGAGCTGTTCCCGCTTGGAATTCAAATCGGAGTGATCGAGATTTAGAAGGAGCAAACTCTTGTCAACTCGATCTGCCGCAACAGAGTCTGCAGAATGCATTGGGTTAATGATTGGCCTGCCAGTTGCCCCAAATACTATGAGATCGCAATCGTCCTTATTGCAGGGGTCCAAAATCACTGGTTTTTCTCTGCGCAGTTTGTTTCGACCGCTGGCGCGTTCTCCCGAACCTAGCAATGGGAATTTGTCGCCTTTGCCGCCAGCTGAACCGTACAACGGATTGTGTTGAGGACTGTTCGAGTACGGACATGCCACGCGATAATTCTGCGGATCGAAAGCCAGAAACCAATATTCGAAAATTGGTCGGTAATGATCGACAGTAAGAGCCGCTCCAACAATCTCGACCTCTGTGTACCAGCACTTCTTACCGAGCCTTCCAATCATCAGGTTCTTTACGCCTGACCATTTTCGGGATCCGTACAGTCGCACATATCGTTGACGTCCCGCTGGGGTCATCTGAGCGAATTTAGCCTGCGCTTTGAATATTAGTGCTTTTTCTTTCTTGCCAGCGACATCAGCGAATACCTGCTTAAGCAAAGTGGTGAGGGGTATGTAGCGCAAGGTTATTAAGCCTCTAATCGTCGGTACTTTTGGCGCAGAAACTCGGCATAATCAGGATCGCGTTCACTGACACCAGGTTTTACGATAATCTCTAGTTGTTCATTTAATTCCCTCAGCCTCTCTTTGTCTCCGTCGCTCAACTCTTCTTTTAGACTAATCTCTAATCGCTCATCGAGTAACTTTTGAGTTTCCTTGTCCAAACTCGAAGGCAATCCGAAGAATTCGCTGCTGCATATAAGATTGGCAATACCTTGGCCTCGCGGGTTTCTTATTGGATGTGTGAACATCGGCACATCGGGTGAGGAAGTCTGCGCCAACCAAACCTCGTCTCTCGTCATTCCAGAGATCATAACCGGGTCATGAGTAGCCATTAGTACCGTGGTCCGACTTAGCTGATCATCCTCAAACGCGTCACGGAGCATGGTTGGATATTCCCACGACCATTTTGGGTTAAGGTGAGTGTCTGGCTCATCAAGCAGAACGAGATTATCCTCTTGATTGCTTAATCTAAGAGCCCCAACGACTGCCACTAGTTGTTTCTCTCCTTCACTTAGCTGATTGAAGGCGAAATAGCTGTCGCTGCCGCGCAAGCGGTAATCTACGGAAACTAGGATTCCGGGGCCAGTAAGATATTGGAAAGCAACATACAAATTGTCGCCACTTCGAACTAGCCGACGAGCCAAGTCTCGAATAGTCTTACCTTCTATCTGATCACTGAACTTGTAAATACGAGTTTCCCTGTATCCAAGAGCGTCCCACGTTTTCTCGACGTTGAGTTCGTCAGGTCGTGTGGTTTCCTGCACGTTCGCCGTTTCGTCTATGGCTGCGACGACCCGGCGCACGGCACCTTCTGTATTCCACAACTTGGGTTCGTGTAATTCCGGGTTAAAACCCTCAGGAGAGCGAAGCACAAGCGATACATCCACAACGTCATTTACTCCCAAAAGTCTGAGAAACTCTTTGTGTCCGTGCGCCACCAGTGAGAGCAAAATGATTTGAGACTGTTCATTCGTAGACTCAACAAAGAGAGGTCGAAACTTGTCGGCGTCCGCAGTTCGAGTAAGCCTCTCAAAATGTCGTCGGTACCGGTTCATTAAGTGCCGTACCCGTCGGCATTCGCCCGAGTAGTACACAAACGTCAATTGCGGATAATAGATCTGGGCGAGCCCTTCTCGAAGGTTTCGTCTAAAACGACTAGGAGGGACAGTGACACCGTCAACCTCTATAGATAGTATCCGTTCTTTGCCTATTAGTCTTACCGCGCGCCCCTGCGATTCATATTCAAAATCAAATTCAAAGGGCGTAGTCGTTCGGAGATAAACATCAATGAGAATGTGAAGAATAGCCTCAATTAGGTTCGACTTCCCGCTACCGTTGCTTCCGATTACGGCATTCAGTAGCGGCTGTTCGTCGAATGCTATTTTGCACTGCTTCAGGTTCTTGTAACCATCAATCCATATGTGCCTAAGTTTCATGGCCCATCATCCGTTACGGAATCGCCGACGCTCGGTAAGGATCGTAGGCTCGTAGTGAGAGAGAGTACGTGCTGAACGGCTGCGCTCATCAGCCTTTCGCTGTCAGATTCGGCTTTGCGGAGCTTGGCTTCGAGTTCATCGCAGAGCGCCATGAGTTTTTCGATTTTGGCGACAATCCGCTCTTGTTCAGCAAAAGGGGGAACAGGTGCAATGGTTGAGCGCAGATTTGCCTGGGTAATTTGGTTAATTGTCGTGGTACCTACTTCGTCAATCATTTGGCGAAAGAGTGGCGACGCGATGAAGTAGTAAAGGTACGGATTCAACCTACTGCGGAAGACCGCCATGAATGCACCGAATGCGGTTCTTTCAAGAAGACGATCGATTATCGCGGCCTTACCAACCAAGGCGCGACTGCCGTTCCTCGCACAAATGAGAAGGTCACCGACAGTCACTAGGACGCTCGGTTTCGGATCAAGCGCCACTCTAACAAGATTAGATAAGTCAAGCTTGCCCTTCTGAATATTGCCCGACCTCAGTACGGGTACTCCATCTTTATCGATGTCCTTTGGGGAATACGTCAGCCCAATGTTGGTGTCGCCGAGATTTCCGAGCCTTTCCCAAGCCCAGCCTTTTGGCAAATTGAACGGCATTTCATCGAGCGGAATTGGCGGTAGCGGCGAAGGCATCTTCATCCCATTCCTTTCAGCCGTGTTCCGCCGTTCCTCAAGAATTCTTGCAATTAGTTTTGAGGCGGGTTCGTCACTTATATCCTGAGAAACAAGGTGACCTTGTATTGCCAACCGTAAGATCAATTGGCGCAGCTTGCCGACGCCGTTCGGTGCGTCGGTGAGGAACGCGAAATTGTCGAAGAAAGTTTGCAGATTCAGTTCATCTTGCCCCTCGAACGTTGTCTGCAAAGTTCTCATCAATTCATCTTTTAGCTTGTCGCGTGTCTCTGCCAAGTCGAGCAAGACTTGATTATGCACTGCCAGCAGTTCATCAAAGTCCCCGTGATCCTCGTCCGGTGCGTGGGGATTCTTGACATCCAGATTGAAGTTGTTTTCCGCGATTTCTTCAAAAGTGACACGCCAGCAACTTTCACTCTCCACGCGATTCGTCCACCAAGCCTTTTCCGCTTCAAATTCTTCAATCCGAATTGGCTTGGTTTTGTTATAGGATTTCGCGCCTGGCGGATACGGATGTTCATAGTACCAAACCTCTTTTGTCGGTTGTCCCTTTGTGAAGAAAAGCAAGTTTGTCTTAATACCCGTATAAGGACTGAATACTCCGTTAGGCAGCCGTACGATCGTGTGCAGGTTGCATTCGGTCAAAAGCTTTTCTTTTATTCGCGTCTTTATTCCTTCACCGAACAGCGTGCCGTCTGGCAACACGATCGCGGCGCGCCCTTCTTCCCGTAAAAGATGGATGATTAATACAAGAAAAAGATCCGCCGTTTCTCGAGTGCTATAACTCTTTGGGAAGTTCTTTTCGATGCCGTCTTCTTCCATACCGCCGAATGGCGGATTCGTCACAATGACATCGACGCGATCTTCGGGCAGGTAGTCGCGATAAGGCCGCGCGAGCGTGTTGTCGTGTGAGACTTGATTAGGGGTCTCAATGCCGTGCAACATTAAGTTAGTCACACACAAGAAATAGGGAAGCTGCTTTTTCTCGACGCCTTTGATCGAGGATTGAAGGATCTGCTCTTCTTCGACGCTGTGAACGTATTTCTTTCTCACATACTCGATTGTGTTAGTAAGAAATCCACCGGTTCCGCAAGCCGGGTCTAAAACTCTCTCGCCTAACTTTGGATCAACCATTTCGACCATAAACTGCGTAACAGCGCGTGGCGTGTAAAACTCGCCGGCGTTTCCGGCCGCTTGCAAGTCACGTAGAATTTGCTCGTAAATGTCGCCGAACAGATGGAGGTCGTTTCTACGATTGAAATCGATCTCATTTATCTTGTTGATAACCTGTCGCATCAACGTGCCCGACTTCATGTAGTTATTCGCTTCTTCGAAGACATGTCGCACAAGCTGCGCGCGTGGGTCAGGCGAGGTCAAGCTTTTGAGAGATTTGAAGAGATTGGCATTGATGAAATCTGCGAGCGTTTCGCCGGTAATGCCTTCTGGGTTCGCTGCCCAGTTGCGCCAGCGCAACTCTTCAGGAATCGGTGAACGATAACCGTCTTCAAGAAGTTCTTTTTCAGACTCGCGGTCGTCAAAGATTTTAAGAAAGAACATCCAAACGAGTTGGTTGATGCGCTGCGCATCGCCGTCGACTCCGGCGTCTTTGCGCATGATGTCCTGAACGGCCTTGACTATGGTGCTAACTGACATAGATGATTGAGAAGAATTACGCCACGTGATAAAGCTGTTGTTCTAAATGCTTTATTGCCTGAAAGTATTGCTCTCGTCCGCCAAACTCTTGAATGATTTCGGTTGGAGTACCGTATCTATTGAAAGGCTGCACCTTCAAGACGTTCGGGTCCTCCAAATTAGTAAGCCCTTCGTCAGCGTATTTATCAAGCAAGGCTTCAAGTACGGCACGCGCTTTTTCACTGTACTTCGAAAAATAGTCTCGTCTCTTTACGTTCTCTGCACGTTCGCGCCGGGTCAAAGGCTTCTGACCATAGGCCACATGAGCGATCAAATCAAAAGGATCGAAATCCTTACCCACCTCTTCCGCCAGGGCGTTCAGCAGTATCCCTTCATTCTCGAGTTCTTCCACAATAGCCTGTTTCCGATCGGCACTTGTCCATTTCCGCAAAAAATCATCAAGTGATGCGAAGTTCTTGTTCACAGCTTTACGCGTGTAGTCATTAAGCGATTCGGTAACGAGTTTGCCGTCTTTACCGTAATACTGAATGCGTTCGGCGACGAGATTAACTTCGACGTCGTCAACGTAATACTTTATTTGTCTCTCGCCTCTTCTTGTTGGGCCAACCTGCACTCCTTCAACGATTATTTCCTCTTCGTCTTCGGACTGTTGGCTAGGATCTTCGGGAGGTGTGATTGGATCGTCTCCCTTCGGTTCGTAGATTTGAACTGGCCGGCCGTCAAATGCCGGGTCAGCGAATAACTCTGTCGCTTTCCTGAAATCCATGATCGTGAAGAAAGCCTTCCCATAGGCTTCATTGATCCTCGTTCCTCTCCCAATTATTTGTTTGAATTCAGTGAGAGATTGGATCTGCTTATCCAGGACAATCAACTTACACGTTTGCGCGTCCACACCGGTCGACAACAATTTTGAAGTCGTGACGATAACCGGGTACTTGCTTTCAGGAAGGATAAAATTGTCTAGCTCAGCTTTCCCCTCCTTATTGTCCCCAGTTATCTGCATCACGTACTTAGTATTCATAGAAACGAGGTCGCTATTCGCGTTCACTAGCAAGTGGCGCATGCGCTCGGCATGTGGTATGTCCTCGCAAAAGACGATCGTCTTATCGAACCGATTCGTTGCTTTGAGGAATTGTGTAATCTTTTGTGTGACCAGTTTGTTACGTTGTTCAAGTACTAACTCCTGATCATAATCACTTTGGTTATAAATCCGGTCAGGGATTTCCTTTCCATACCTGTCCTTCTTTCCTTTTTCAGGCCGCCAACCAGTCAAGTCTTTGTCGATATCGATCCGTATGACTTTATATGGAGCAAGAAATCCGTCCTCGATCCCTTCTTTTAACGAGTAGATGAATACTGGGTCTCCGAAATAATCGATGTTGGATACGTACCTGGTTTCCTTGGGCGTCGCGGTCATACCAATTTGCGTAGCATGCGAGAAGTATTCAAGAATCTCGCGCCACGCAGAATCTTCCTCCGCACTTCCGCGATGACACTCGTCAACCACAATCAAATCGAAGAAACCCGGAGAAAACTGCTTAAAGATCTTCTGTGATTCCAAAGGCCCTGTGATCGCCTGGTAGAGGGCCAAATAGATCTCATAAGACTTGTCGGCATTCCGTTTCTGAATCTTAGTCATTGCGGAGCCGAACGGCTTGAAATCATTTGTACGTGTTTGGTCGACGAGAATATTACGATCGGCAAGAAACAGTATTCGCTTCTTTGTACCCGACTTCCACAGACGCCAGATGATCTGAAAGGAGGTGAAGGTCTTGCCGGTTCCAGTCGCCATTACCAGCAACACGCGGTTTTGCCCTTTCGCGATTGCCTCGATTGTCCGGTTCACCGCAGTTAATTGGTAATAGCGCGGAGCCTTATTCTCCGGGCTCGGGTAATAATCCTGAGCATAGATCCGTTTCTCTTCCGGATCATCGATCCCTTTGTAGGTGCAGTATCTTCTCCAAAGTTCCTGCGGCGTCGGAAACTGGTGCAATGAAAGCTCGCGCTCGATTGATTTCGTCCGATCGTGTTCAATAAAACCGTCGCCATTTGACGCGTACGCGAAAGGCACGTCTAAGAGCTCGGCGTAATTAATTGCCTGCTGAATCCCCGATGCGATGGAATGTGTGTTGTCCTTCGCCTCAATAACGGCAAGTGGGATGTTAGTTTTGTGGTAAAGAACATAGTCAGCACGTTTGGCAACGCCGCGACTGTGAAGTCTGCCTTTAACGATGACTCTTCCCCTGGTTAGGTAAAGTTCTTCTCTTAGCTGGGTGTCTCGATCCCACCCTGCCGTCTCAACGAGTGCAGGAGTAATAAACTTAGTGCAGATATCGCGCTCGCTTAGATTCTTTTTGTCGAAGATATTGAGCAATGTAGAGTGCGATTCTCCGCTTCGATGTGATGAGGTACTCGCGCAAGATTAACATATATGTTTCACGAGGCGCAGTCTAAACGAATGCCTGCATGGGTCAGAGATGCGGCTATAAAATCTGGTATCACCGCGCTAAGTATATCGAAGCCGAGCGCCACGCTATCTGGGAGAAAGACGGAGAATATACAGACCTTACGTTTAATGCGGACGGAGAGGACAGGATCTTGTTCTCCCTGATTCAGTTGAAAAGCAGAGCGGAATGAAGCTAAACAATCACCGATTCAGAGGGGGCCAAGGATGTGCTAACAAGACGCTTAATTTGAGATCTAGGAATCCTCGGAGCGGAATACTCATTCAGCAAGTAAGTGACGATATCGCTTGGAATGCAATGCTGACGCACGAGGCATGGCGAAAGGTCCAACGTATGAAAAAATGTAATTCACGTGCCTGTTTACGAATAAACTCGCTTACGAATGGCTCAACCTTAATGCTTGGCGGAAGTTTTTGCTGCTTTGGCAGCCTCACATTCAAGAGTTTTCAGCGCAAGGTGTAAAAACCCAGGAATCGCCATTTCATCCCGTTCCCATCGCGCAACCGTGTTACGACTAACCTTGAGTTTGCTCGCAAGTCCCTGTTGAGTTAAACCCATCGCTAGTCGCCGTTCTCGAAGTTTAGCACCCTTCATGGTCCATTATTCTAGCACGTCAAATTGATACATTGCGTATCCCACGCGTTAGTGATACGATGCGTATCAACACGGAGCGGGCTGATTTTCGCGGTAACGAAAACCAGCCCTTACACAGCCGAATCCTGACTGGTTTAGGGAAAGGAGTCGACCATGCCTGATCATCCTAACACGGACTATGAGAATGAGAGTGGCTCGCTTGATGCCGAGGACTGGGAGATCGCGCTTAAACCTTATGCGGGTTACCCGGATGCGGCCCTCGATCTCGCGCGGAACTTAATGACTATCCGAGAATGTCTCAAAACCACGCCACCAGACGTGCCGACGGCAGTCGCAGCATTAAACGAAGCGGCTGACAGTCTCTTTCCGCTCACTAGCTTTCATAAAGGCGCGCATGGCCTCTACCGCACTTACATAGAAGGTCGCGCCACCAGAGCACATGAAGCATTGATGCAAAGTTTGGGGGTGAAGTTCTGATGCATACAACCGACAAGAACACTGTGCTTGAACCTCGCGCTGCAATGATGGCGCGCTTACTACCGATTCATGATGATGCCGCAGGAGAAGGAACCGATGAAGGAGCGATGATAGTCACCTTCGAAGGTTACATCTCCGGCATACCTGAATTTTTCACAAACGATTGCCATGAGGCTTTCAGGTTCAAAGACAGAGAACAGGCGGAATCCTTTGTTGCGGAGTTTGCGGACGCTTTACTGAACCCGCAAGTGCTTCACCATCCGTAACGCAGTTGCCGCGATAAACCGATCGGAGAGTTCTCGGACGCCGCGGGGAAAGCGTCTGCGACCGTCCTTGAACCAAAAGGTTTCGGGTGCAAAGTGCCTCAACAAGGACAGTCATCTGATAACGCGCAATTATGTTCTCCCCACACCAGCGCCTGGCGGCGCTCCCGAACATAATTTGACGTTATCAAACGCCTCGCCTTCTATTCCTTTCTATTCCTTTCCCCCGATCCGCAGTTAGCTCGACGGGCATTTCTTACAGTGGCTTGCACTCGCCTACGGCTCGTGTCTCATGGTGTAAGCATGTCAGATCCCGTGTCTCACCCCAGTTCGGTCCGACCATTTTGGAAATCTGCTCTTCGCTCACATCCAAAGACGGCAAAAACAAAATCAAGAATAGAAATCAGGCGAGCAGACAAGATAGAGTTGAAAAACGCGATCGAGTTTCGTCGTAAGTTCATTGTTTCTAATATCTTGAGAATCAAGAATATCTATAGATATTCCTGAGAATCCTGAGAAGTGAATTAAACACACAGCCATCAAAGATTTACAGTCTGATTTTGTGGTGCGATTTCGTTACTTAACGTGATACACGAAGTCGGAGTATAACAGGGCCATTGAGGGGAAAACAAAACTAAGAATGACGAAAATAAGATTAAGAATCAATCTTAGGCGAGCAGACAAGATAGAGATGAAAAAGAGCCTCTCATTTCCGCGTAAAGTCTTTCGCATTAGCATCTTAAGAATTAAGAATCTTAGGAAATATTCTTAAGAATCTTAAGAAGCGAGTTAACACCCTTCCTGTCAACGATCTACAGCCTAATTTTTCTTCCCGAGAAAAAAGTCACCGCTCACTGGAAGTTCCGCTCTCATTCACCGTCTATAGAGTCAACGAAATATGATCTGCGCTGAGCGAGCGCCTGGTTTCCCTCCTTTCCCAACCTCGCCATCGTCGAAAAGTACGATCGAACATGAAACCGATCACGACGGATGATCTATTGGATCAAATGTCTCGCATTTACGAGCGAGCGCGGGTTGAAGTGTTGACGCTGCTGCGATCACACGAGCCGGCAGAGCACTCAGTGATGCCGCCGCGGGAGTGGATGAGTGCAACTCAGCTCGCTGAGTATTGGCAGCTCTACAACGAAAACGATGAGCCGACTACTGCCGGAATACTGAAGTGGGCGAAGCGACCGGCGGACAAGTTTCCCCTACCTCACGCATACATGGGAGATCTCCTGCGATTCAATCGTGATGAAGTCGATCAATGGGCCAGACAAGAAGCTGAAAGGCGGCGAGCACAAGCAGAAAAGCGCAAATTAAAAATAGCGTGACTGCATGGTCATCGAGCATTAATATCTGCTCACTTTGACGACTGCTGGCGCTTATGAAAACCAAGGAGAAATACGGATGGTCTATAAGCGCTGGAAAGGAAAGAAACTTAAGCCTGGTGATCCAAACTACGACCGAGCACGCTGGTGGATGGAGTATCGGCTAAACGGTCGCAGGATTCACAAGGCAATATCCGAAGCACGCACAAAGGCTCAGGCCGAACGTGCCGAGGTCAATGAAAGAGAAGCGATCTACAACCGGCGATATAACCAAGGCACGGATATAGGGTTCACGGTTTATTACGACGAACACTATTTACCGTGGCTCAGGGAAAAGAAACCCTCGCAGGTTCTGGATGCTGAAAGCCGCGTTAAGAAGTTAAAGGAGTTCTTTGGAAGCCGAATGCTGAGCGACATTACAAGACGCGATGTAGAACGTTTTCAATTGACTCTCCGCGGCAAGAAAACACCGCGGGAGACTCCACGCAAGGGCGCGACGGTCAATCGCTATGTCTACCTTTTGTCAGCAATTTTTTCGCGAGCAATACGCGACGAAGTTGTTGACTTCAATCCTTGCAATAGGTTCGAACAGGAACCAGAAGCCAGGCGGGAACGCTATCTCACGCCTAATGAGCAATCGAAGCTGATGGAAGTGCTTGTTGATGACTTAGCGTACTTGCGAGTACCCATCGAAGTCTCGCTGGGAACCGGCGTCCGAAAGCATACGGAGTTGCTGAAACTGAAAATAGAAAACGTGAACTTCAGTGGCTTGTCAGTGTTTCGGCCAGCTAACGGGCGAGACGTAGAGGTAAGGCCAAATTGGTTTCTTTTGGTGGACACGAAGGGCAAGCGTCCCCGCCATCGTTTGATTCCGATGAATGGTCCAGTGCGGGCAGCTTTGCAGAAGGTAATCGATAGCCGTACTACCGGAAACGTCTTTGACTACAAACAGACAGGAGTGAGCGCGAGCACGCTTCGACGCGGTTTCGAAAAAGCCTGCGAGCGAGCACGAATACCCTTTGGTCTGACCGTCGAAGGCGGCGTGATCTGGCACGATCTGCGACGTACTTTTGCAACCGAGTTGCGAGGGCGACAAGTGCATGAGTACGACATTGCCGATCTACTCGGCCACACGATCCAAAGCGTCACGGGAACATACGCACGCAGCACACCCGAAGCGCTGGAAGATGCAGTGAACCGACTCACGGAGCCGCGAGGCAATGTGATCGAATTCAAAAGAAAGGCCAGTTGAAAGTGTCACCATCTTAGCCCCATCTTCACTTTTGGGGTTGAGATCACTAAACGGGCTAAGTTGATGGAAGTCGTGAAAATGTTAGGAAAAGGTATGGTGCCGAGGGCGGGAGTCGAACCCGCACGTCCTTTCGGACAACGGATTTTAAGTCCGCAGCGTCTGCCATTCCGCCACCCCGGCACGCACGTCAAAATAGCACGCGCGTGTTGCGCGAACAAACGAGTTATCAATTACACAAACGTAAAACAACGCAACGCCTCTCTCTCTTTCGCCCACTCACGCACAATGCTAAAATCCTCCCACTGATGACCAGCGCGGAGCCAATGTCGGAAGAGCAGGAAGTCTTCCTCAAACACATTCAGAAGAAAGGTCTCAAGCGCACCTCCCAGCGTGACCTGATTCTCGACGTTTTTTTACGCACCGAGGAACATCTCTCTAACGAAGACCTCTACCGGCTCGTGCAAAAAGAGGATCCCGGCGTCGGGCAAACTACCGTCTATCGCACACTCAAACTCCTAACTGAAGCAGGGCTCGCGCGCGAAGTCCGCTTCGGCGATGGACGCACGCATTACGAGCACAACTACAAACATCAGCACCACGATCACATGATCTGTTCCGAATGCGGCAAGATCATCGAGTTCTACTCCGCCGAACTGGAAGCCATCCAGGACGCGATGGCCGCCAAGCACCGGTTTCAGATCACCCAACACCTGCTGCGAATCATCGGCGTCTGCGTCGACTGCCGCCGCGCGATGAAGCAGAACGCACAGTCGCAAGCATCGTGAAAACCACAGATTCAAACCGATTGGTCTGAAACTAACGCGCCCACAGATTTCAACCCCCAAAACATGTGGTGTCTTAATCTCCTCTGCGTACCTCGGCGGTCCTCCGCGGCTCTGGGGTAAAAGAAGCACAAAATAAGATAACCGCAGAGACACGGAAGTCCGCCGAGGTATGCAGAGAGAAACTCAGACACCACTCCAAAACAACTTCCTTTGCCTTTGCTTCAACTAAAGGTGTAATTTCAGTGTGATACAGCACTGCCAAACATGGGGGATTTGCACGATGAGTGTTTCGATCACGTTTGAACCTACGGGACTAACTGGAGTCGTTGCAGAAGGAACTTATCTCATCGACGCTGCGCGACGAATGGGCGTCTCTCTGGGAGAAGGCTGCACGATCGGCAAAGGCGAGTGTCCTGCCTGTCTCGTGTCAGTCAAGACTGGCGCGGCATTGCTCTCCGATCCGAGTGCCGCGGAACTGAAACAAATCGACGTCGACGACCTGGCCCAGTCGCATCGTCTCGCCTGCCAGGTCAAACTCCAGTTTCCCGGCGAAGTAGTTGTAATGGCGAGCGCTCGCAAACCCGGCAGCAGCGGCAAGCCAAAGGACACTGCGTCGGAACTAAGAAGAGGGTTCGGCGCGCTTCCACTGCGCCAAAAGCTCGCGACACTCGTGCAGCTCGAAGCAATCACAATGTCAGAAGCTTTCGACTCGGCAATTGAGAAACCGCTTGCTTTCGGCGCCAAGACAATGGATGCGGTCTTGAGTAAAACGCGCACAAAGAAAAAGCAAGCACCATAAATGACCCACAGCAAGTCTCGCGATCAGTCCCGGCGCAGAAACACTCTCACTCGTGCGTGCAGTGTGCTTCTGCTTGTCGTTGTGCCATTGCTCTTCGCGGCTTGTCCAAAGAACCAAAAACCTCCGCGCCAGCCACGCGTCGGCGTGAAAACAGGCTCGGCGACCGCAACGCAACTCCCACCAATCCCAACAGCATTCAACGGGGAACGCGCGTTGGGCCACGCACGTAAGCAAATCGAAATTGGACCACGCCCGCCGGGAAGTCCAGCACTCGAAAAGACGCGCGCTTACATTGTCGAGCAGTTGAAGTCTTTCCGTTTGACCGTCACCGTCGATGAGTTCACGGCCAAGACACCGCAGGGCGAAAAGAAGATGGCAAACATCACCGGCGAGCTTCCCGGTGAAACTAAGACGACCATCCTGATCGGCAGTCACTACGACACAAAGTATTACAAGGACATGCACTTCGTGGGCGCCAACGATCCGGCAGCCTCCGTCGGAACATTGCTCGAGATCGGACGCGTCCTCGGCAGTCTGCCTGAGAAACCGAAAGTCACAGTCAAGCTCGTGTTCTTCGACGGCGAGGAGGCCTTCTGCGAAGGGTGGAGCGATTGCGGCAATCCTGACGAGCCGGACAACACTTATGGTAGCCGTCATTATGTGTCGCAGTTAAGAGCTAACAAAGAACTTGAGAATACGTATGCCCTAATCCTGCTCGATATGATTGGTTACAAGAAACTCGAACTTGGCCGCGACTCAACCAGCAGTCGCTGGCTACAAGACATCATCTGGGAAACCGGACGCGAGCTGGGCCATGGAAAGATCTTCGTCGATCGCGAAGAGGGAATCGGCGGCGACGATCACGAGCCATTCCTTCGTGCCGGAGTAGATGCCGTCGATATTATTCAACTCAATAGCTATCCACATTGGCACAAGGCTGAAGATACAATCGACAAAATTTCAGCGCAGAGCATGAAGATCGTCGGCGACACAGTGTTGGCGAGTCTACTGAAAATCGTGGAGCGGATAACAAAAGAGACAGATGAAAAGAATCGCGGTAATCCCAGGTGATGGAATTGGTCCGGAAGTCGTGCGCGAGGCTGTTCGCGTTATCCGGCATCTCCAACAGACACGAGGCCTCGAAGTCGAGCTGATTGATTTCGATTGGGGCGCCGAGAAATTTCTGCGCGATGGAGTAACGTTACCAGATGACGCGCTCGAAATGCTGTCGACTGAGTTCCAAGCGATCCTCGCAGGCGCGTTTGGCGATCCGCGCGTGCCGACAAACAAACACGCGGAAGACATCCTGCTCGGCATGCGTCGCGGACTCGATCTTTACATCAATCTCCGTCCGGTGCGTTTGCTTCACGAACGACTAACACCGCTCGTCAATCGCAAAACCAACGAAATCGACTTCGTCGTTTTCCGTGAAAACACGGAGGGCGCCTACTGTGCCGCTGGCGGGTTTTTGAAATATGGAACGGCGGACGAGATCGCGCTTCAGGACGAAATCAACACGCGACGGGGCGTTGAACGGATCATCGTCGCCGCATTTGAGTACGCGCGCGCGAATGGCCGCACGCGCGTGACGATGGCTGACAAATCGAACGTGCAACGCTTTGGCGGCGATCTCTGGCAGCGTGTTTTCAGAGAAGTCGCTGCAAGTTACATCGAGATAACCGCCAATCATCAGTACGTCGACGCAATGGCGATGCACCTGGTGCTCGATCCATCGCAATACCAGGTGATCGTCACGAACAATTTGTTTGGAGACATTCTGACTGACGTTGGTGCTGCAATTCAGGGCGGACTCGGGCTCGCTGCTTCCGGCAACATTCATCCCGGGAGAGTGTCGCTTTTCGAGCCAGTGCACGGCAGCGCGCCTCCGCTCGCGGGAAAAGGAGTCGCCAATCCGATTGGGTCTATTCTGACCTTGGCGATGATGTTAGAATACTTGGGTTTCCAAAAGCTGAGTGACGAAGTTGAAGAAGCAGTGCGGGCCGCAGTCTCGGAAAACGAGACGACGCGAGATCTTGGCGGGGAACTTTCTACAGAAGAGGCTGGCGCGGCGATTATCGCGCGCCTCGGTTAACAAATTGGGAAGCAATAAACCATTGGGTAGTGTCTTAGTTCGGCGGTCTCTGCTACGCAGAGAGAAAATTGAGACACCACCAACCATTGGCTACCCTTACGAGCCGGGAGCAATAGAAGTGGAGGCGTTATGACCAGTGCGGGAAAACTCACGACGAAGGCGATCGCGGTGATTGTGATAGTGGCGATGCTGGGAGCTGTGGGGCTTTCGCCGGTCATAATGGTGTTCTTCTTCGGCGTCATTCTGGTGATCTGGATCGTGGCGCGCCATACGCAAGCACGCGAAGTCGAGCGAATCTTCGACTTCTATGTGGCGGCGGACGCGATCCTGCGCGAAGAGGAGCGACGCTGGTACGGATTCGAGATCGCCGAGGTTATCGAACAGGGCGAATGCCTGCTGGAGACGATACCCGATGCGCCGCCGCTGAATCACTTCGTCATCGGCGCGCTCTATCACCGGATGGGTAATCACCAGGCTACGGTCGAATATCTGTCGCGACTAGTGGAAGACGAAAGTTACGACGAAGCACATCGCACCGCTCCGTCGCCGCAACTTCGTCGCTACGTGACGATGTTGCGTCAGATTGAATACCACCCGTCAACTGCGCCGCAAACTTTAGCGGCGGTTAGGAGTCTCGAACGAGCGCGATACAGGACTGCCGGCAAACTATTGATGGAAAGCCGCGGTTTACTTGGAAACGAGAAGCAAGTCGTCGCGCCTCGAATTGAAGCCACCGCCGAGAAACACGAGACGATCGCGACCGAGACGAGGTTTGCGCCGTCGATGCCGTTGAACTTGATCACGCCGCCGCCGCCCATTTCAACGGTGCTACACGAGGTCTATCCGGAAGAAACGTCGGTCACGAATTAACATTTCTTCCGCGCGAGTGTCGCTTGTTTGAAACCCTGACAGCCGAAATTATCGCGATCGGGTCGGAACTCCTCGCGCCCGATCGCACCGACACCAACAGCCTCTGGCTCACTGAGAAACTCAATCGCCTCGGAATCGAAGTCAAACTCAAAACGATCGTCGGCGACGACGACGCCCGCCTCGAAGAAGCAATTAAAGACGCTGTTCGACGATCCAAAGTCGTGATCACGACCGGAGGTCTGGGACCGACCGAGGACGACATCACACGCAAGATCACGGCCCGCGCACTTGGGCGACGACTGTTGCTCGACGAAGTGGTGCTCGCTGAGATTCGCCAGCGCTTTCAGAGTTTCGGTGTGACGATGCCGGAGCGAAACTCTCGACAGGCGATGGTGATTGAAGACGCGGAGGTGTTGCCGAATCCAAACGGCACCGCGCCCGGAATGTTCATCGACCACCAGGGCACAGCCATCGTGTTGTTGCCCGGTCCGCCGCGTGAAATGCATCCGATGTTTGAGAATCACGTGAGGGAGAAACTCGCCAGCCATGCGGGAAGTCTGCGCGTCGTGCGACGGCTGTTGCGTGTTGCTGGGATGGGAGAGTCTGCGGTTGATGAAAAGATTTCGCCTGTTTACACGCAGTACGATAATCCAGTAACAACGATACTGTTCAATCAAAGCGAGATCGAGATTCACTTGACGGCCCGAGGGCGGACGGAGAAAGACGCAACGGATCTACTCGATCGGTTGTCGGGACAGATTGAGGAGCGACTGGGTAATGCAATCTTCTCGTTTGCGGGCGAAACGATGGAAGAGGTCGTCGGGTTGAAGTTATCAATTGGTGGTTACACGTTGGCAGTCGCGGAGAGTTGCACTGGCGGATTGGTTGCGCAACGTTTGACCGATGTTCCGGGGTCGTCGAAGTACTTTATTGAAGGTGTCGTTACCTATGCGAACGACGCGAAGATCCGAACGCTCGGGGTCGAGCCGATGCTGTTGATGGAGCACGGTGCGGTAAGTGGGCCAGTTGCTGAAGCAATGGCAGAAGGTATTCGGAAACGGGCGGAGACTGATTTCGGATTATCAATTACCGGAGTTGCCGGACCAAGTGGAGGAACGGACGAAAAGCCGGTTGGAACTGTCTTCATCGCCTTGTCAGATGACGTCCAAACCCAACATCGCAAACTCCACCTGCCAGGCGATCGCCACCTCATTCGCTGGCGCGCCTCGCAAGCTGCATTGGACATGTTACGCAGACGCTTGAGTTGAGTCTGGTGCTCGCGTGTTGTTTGCTCTGCGTATCTCTGCGTATCTCTGCATCTCGGCGTTTATTCTGATTACGTTCTTAACGCAGAGTCGCAGAGACACGCAGAGATACGCAGAGAAGTCAAAGAAGCGCACCACGCTTTAGCGCGAGAGCGCCTGCCGTTGCTTCCGCCAATCTTCGACGAGGATGGCCCAGCGCTCGTGATCGCACCAACGGCCACAAATCTTCAGATAACGCCGCGAGTAACCTTCCTTCACAAAGCCGGCTCGTTTCACCAGCGCAATTGACGCCACGTTTCCCGGTTGAATATTTGCTTCCAGTCGATGGAGTTTCAGCTTGCCAAACGCGTGACGAAGTATGAGTTGCAGCGCTTCGGTCATGTATCCCTGCCGCGAGAACTCCTCTCCGATCTGATAACCGACGTACGCGCTGCGAAACCCGCCGTGAAAGATCTGGCTCAAACCAATCGATCCCATGACAGCGCCATCGTCCGCGCGGCAGATCATGAAAGATGCGCCACCACCCGCCTGCGTATTTCTTTTCAAAAAGGCTGCGAACTGTCTCGCCGTCGTCGGTGGCGACGCGAGCCCGCGATTGAACTTCGCGCTGCGACGGTTGACCGTGAGAAACTCCGCGGCATCGGCATTAACCGGCGGACGCAGCACAACGCGCTTGCCTTTGATTACTGTTTTCTCGTTCGGACTTGCCTGCCGCATGTGGTAGTGTGATCTGCCATTCACAAATCTAAAGAGTGCGCCACAGGAGCGATCTCAGTTGCGACTGTTGCTGGTTGTCATTATTGCATACCTGATCGGATCGATTCCGTTTGGTTACTTGATCGTGCGCGCGAAAAGTGGCGGCGATGTGCGTGAGAGCGGTTCGGGAGGCACTGGCGCGACGAACGTTTCGCGACGCGCAGGCAAAGCCGCGGGAATCATCACTTTAATCCTGGACGCGCAGAAGGGTTTCATCGCAATCACCTTTGCGGAACTTTTTTTGAAGGATGTTGGACCAAAAGCAGCGGGTTATATGCTGGCCGCAGCAGCTGTTGCGGCGCTGTTGGGCCATATCTTTCCGGTGTGGCTCGGCTTCCGTGGCGGTAAAGGCGTGGCAACCTTCGCGGGTTTGTTTCTGGCGCTCGCACCGATGGCAGTCTTGTTCGCCGGCGTAATGTTCGTTGCATTGGTTTGGTGGAGAAGAATGGTTTCGCTGGGCTCGATTGCATTAGCTGTGACGATTCCGGCGTATCTTTATTTCATGAGTGAGTTTGGTGAACCGGGACGATATTCGACAGCGCTGCTCGCTGGGGCTGTCACTTGCGGATGGTTGATTATCTATGCGCACCGCGGAAACATTGCGCGAATATTTAAGGGGACGGAGCCGCGGATTTCTGATCTGAAACGATGACGAAACGAATAGCCATCATCGGCGCCGGAAGTTGGGGCACGGCGCTCGCGATTATCGCCGCCCGCGCCGGTCATGAGGTGACGATTTGGTCGCGCGATCCTGAGGTCGTGAACTCGATCAACGAACAGCGCGTTAACTCACGTTACCTCACGTCAGCTTCAATCCCCGATCGGGTCAAAGCAACAAACGAGATTGCCGCGGCGCTTGAACAAGCATCGGTCGTGTTGCTCGCGGCGCCTTCACACGCTGCCCGCGAGCTTCTCACGCAGATGTCACCGCGGCTCGATGAATCGGCCATCATCGTCAGCGTTTCGAAAGGAATTGAGATCGAGACCGGCAAGCGAATCTCTGAGATCGCGAAGGAAACTGCCGGAGGCGCGCACCCGTTCGTTTGTCTTTCTGGTCCATCGTTCGCAAAAGAAGTAGTAATCGGTCAGCCGACTGCGATCGTGGCGGCGAGCAAAGATGCGGCTGCGGCGCGAACTGTCCAAGCCGATTTGAGTTTTGAGAACCTTCGTATTTACACGAACACCGATGTCGTCGGGACCGAGCTTGGCGGTTCAGTCAAGAACGTAATGGCAATCGCGGCGGGTATGACCACAGGGTTAGGACTCGGATCAAACAGCGTAGCAGCCCTGATTACACGCGGCCTCGCAGAAATCACAAGACTTGCACGCCGCGAAGGGGCGCAAATGGAAACGCTAATGGGACTCGCGGGACTTGGTGATCTGGTCTTGACTTGCACTGGCGCTCTATCACGCAATCGATTCGTTGGCGAGCAACTCGGGAAGGGAATTTCGCTGGACGAGATTTCAGGCGGTATGAACGAAGTCGCCGAAGGAATCAAGACAACGTTGGCGGTACAGCAACTCGCGGATCGCGCCGGACTCGAAATGCCAATTACGAACGAAGTAAAAGCTGTGCTTTACGATGGAAAATCCGTGCGCGAGGCGGTTTCGGAATTGATGAGCCGCCCATTGCGTGAAGAAGTGTAAGCATTGTTTCCGTTTCTCATTTGTCATTTTCCATTGAAAGATTGCTTTGCACAACAAGCAAGTTTTGGGTGGAGGTTTCTCTGCGTTCCTCTGTGTATCTCGGCTTTCTCTGCGTTTAACCGTCGTTTCTACGCAGAGGCCGCAGAAATACACAGCGGGCCGCAGAGAAAACGAAGGAGATATGCGACTTTTTGTGCAAAAGCTTTGGAAGATTCCGGCTTGGTTAAATGACAAATGATAAATGTCAAATGACAGATTAAAAATAAACAGGATCGCCAACACGCACTTCACCCGGCGTCACGACGCTCGCATAAACACCAAAATTCTGATTCGCATCTTTCACGATCGATCGCAGGATGCTCGCGTCCTTCGGCAGGTTCTTCTGAGCCTGTATCGTCATCCCACACCGCACCGTTGGAATCTCGCACAGTATCTCGACATTCCCGAGTCGCAACTTCTTTCCTGAAAATCCGCTTTCAATCAAACCTTCGATCCGTGGTTCAGTCTCGATGAGGAAGTTTGGCCGAAAGCGTCGCACGTCCCAGGTCGCCGTCGGATTTACGTTCCGCATAATTTCAAGCGACGACGTAGTCAGTGCGTGAATTGGAAAGGCATCGAAGTACGTACCGAGCGGTGAGGTGAATTCAAGTATTTCCGGCGGCAACGTCGAGAGATCAGGAATCGGTTCGCCGGGTTCACGACTGAACGCTTCGCGCAGCTCGGCATTTGCCTTTCCGAAACTGGTGAGCGCCGGGAGCGCCGCGCGAAACGCGTGGAACCGCGCTAGCTTTCCAAATGCTCGCGCCAGTGTTGACTTACGACGATAGAAGTTGAGATTCGTTGCCGGTTGCCGCGGCCAAAGTGAGACCGATCTACCAAGGATCTCCGAAAGACGCTCGTTCACGTCAGCGGCATCACTCGACAGCTCGACGCCATCCGGAAAACACATGACGACGTGAGGAATCGCACCATCGCTCGGCGACTCGCGATAACGCGCTTCACACTGCATCAACAGCGGAAAGTTCTTGCCGTTGGTAATCTCGCCCGTCGCTTCATCGCGGATCGCCCACCCGCGGTCGGCGGGAATGCCGAGCGTGCCGACAGTGCACGACTCGAGCTGTTCGCCCGCCATCGATTTCACCGCATAACGCCAAATTTGTTTGACGGTTCCGATTTGCATTTCTTATATTCGCACGCGCTAGCCAGCGTCCACTCAGTGTCAAAGTAAAGGAGCCTACCCAAATGTTCAAGACGTGGTCCGCGTCTCGTAAGAGTGTAATTCTCTGCCTGGTCGCTCTTTCAGCGATTTCAGCCTACGCACAGAATCAAACAACACCACCTTCAGAGTCTGATCGGCTGCGGGCCTTTCAGTATCGCAGCATCGGACCATACCGCGGCGGTCGTTCAGCTGCGGTGGCGGGAGTTCCGTCGCAACCGTTTGTCTATTATTACGGCGCGACCGGTGGCGGCGTTTGGAAAACTACCGACGGCGGCATTAATTGGGAATCCGTTAGCGACGGTTCCGTCTTTGGCACCGGCTCGGTCGGCGCGATCGCCGTTTCTGAATCCGATCCGAACGTGATTTACGTGGGCATGGGCGAGTCGCCGATTCGCGGAAACGTTTCGCACGGCGACGGAGTTTACAAATCAACCGACGCGGGCAAGACGTGGAAGCACGTGGGTCTCGAAGACACGCGGCAGGTTCCGCGCATTCGTATCCATCCGAAGAACCCGGATCTCGTTTACGTTGCCGCGTTGGGCCATGTCTTTGGTCCAAACGAGCAGCGCGGAGTCTTTCGCTCCAAAGACGGTGGCAAAACCTGGGAAAAAGTTTTTACGCGCGGCAACAAAGCCGGCGCGATCGATCTGGTTCTCGATCCGTCAAATCCGAACGTCTTGTACGCCGGATTTTGGGAAGTTTATCGAAAGCCCTGGACGCTCGAGAGTGGTGGACCGGGCAGCGGCATCTTCAAATCGGTTGACGGCGGCGACACCTGGACCGAGTTGACGCGCAATCCCGGTCTCCCGCGCGGCATGGTGGGCAAGGTTGGCATCACTGTTTCTCCAGCGAATCCGGAACGCGTGTGGGCGATCATCGAAGCAGAAGACGGCGGTGTGTTTCGTTCAGACAACGCGGGCCGCACGTGGGCCAAGGTCAACGAAGAACGCCGGCTGCGGCAGCGTGCCTGGTACTACACGCGGATCTACGCCGATACGAAGAACGCCGACACGGTTTACGTTTTGAACGTTCAGTTCTTCCGTTCGAACGATGGTGGACGTACCTACAACACGATAGGTGTTCCCCACGGAGACAATCACGATCTCTGGATCGCTCCCGAAGATCCGAATCGCATGGTCCAAAGCAACGACGGCGGTGCGAACGTGTCCTTCAACGGCGGCCGCAGTTGGACCGAGCAGGACCAGCCAACAGCACAGTTTTATCGCGTCGCGATTGACAACGACTTCCCTTACAACGTCTACGGCGCGCAGCAGGACAATTCGACGATGAAGATCCCGAGCCGTACGATGGGCAACGGCATTGACACGAGCGACTGGCACGACGTCGGTGGCGGTGAATCAGGATGGATCGCGCCGTCGCCAAAAGATTCAAACATCGTTTTCGCAGGTTCGTACGGCGGCCTTACGACTCGCTACGATCACCGGACGCGCCAGGAGCGCAACGTCAGTCCCTACCCGAATAATCCGATGGGCTCGGGTGCTGACGCTTTGAACTATCGTTTTCAGTGGAACTTCCCGATCGTCTTTTCGCCGCACGATGCGAACACGCTTTACGCCGCCGCCAACGTGCTTTTCAAAACCAACGACGAAGGTAGTAGCTGGCAGGTGATCAGCCCCGATCTCACGCGCAACGACAAATCCAAGCAAGGAGCGTCAGGCGGTCCGATCACGAAAGACAACACCAGCGTTGAGTACTACGCGACCATCTTTGCACTGATGGAGTCGCCGGTGCAGGCGGGCACCATTTGGGCAGGCAGCGACGATGGACTGGTCCACCTCTCGCGCGATGGCGGTAAGAACTGGTCCAAGGTGACTCCCCCAGCGAGCATTATGCCCGAGTGGATTCAGATCAATTCGCTCGAAGCGTCGCCACACGATCCGGCCACGGCATATCTCGCTGGAACAATGTACAAGTGGGACGACAACAAGCCGTATCTCTATCGCACCAGCGATTATGGTAAGACGTGGAAGAAGATCACGAATGGCATTCCCGACACGGCTTTCACGCGCGTCATCCGCGAAGATCCAAACAAGCGCGGGTTGCTTTATGCCGGAACGGAAACAGGAATGTATGTGTCGTTTGATAACGGCGAACGCTGGCAGTCGATGCAACTCAATCTGCCGGTAGTGCCGATTACGGATCTCGCTGTACATAAGCGTGAGAAGGAACTGGTGGTGGCGACGCAGGGAAGATCTTTTTGGATCCTTGACGATCTGCCGTTGTTGCATCAACTGGTCGATGTCGGTGGATTCAACTCCGTCTCGAAGACGCAGCTCTTCAAACCCAAAGACAGTTATCGCACGCAAGGAGGCGGTGGCAATCCGCTTCCGCCAACCGCGACGATAGGCAGTAACCCACCGAATGGAGTGGTCGTCTACTACTCGTTGAAGGCTAAGCCAACAACGGATCTCGAGTTGGAATTTCTCGACACGGCCGGCAAATCGATTCAGAGGTTAACGGCCAGACTGCCGAAGCCGGGTGATGCGGCGGCGCCGTCGGCTGCTCCGGGCGGAGGGGGTGGATTTGGTCCACAGACAACACCGTCGCCGCCGACCAACGTCGGACTCAATCGGTTCGTTTGGGATACGAGACACGCCGATGCTGCCCGCTTCCCGAACCTCATTCTGTGGGCAGGCGAAATGCGTGGTCCAAAGCTGTCGCCCGGAAGTTACCAGGTGAGATTGAAGGTTGACGGTCAAACGCTGACGCAAAACTTCGAGATAAAACCCGATCCGCGGTTGAACATTCCGGCCGCGGACTACGCGAAGCAGACCGAACTGGGTCTGAAGATCCGCGACAAGTTGACGGAAACACACAACGCGATCGTGCAGATCCGCGACGTGCGTCGGCAGGTTGAAGACCTGTTAAAACGCGTCGCCGGTCAGCCGCAGTTCAAAACGGTGAACGATGCAGGTGCGGCGTTGAATAAAAATCTCACTGCGATCGAGGAAACGCTCTATCAAACCAAAAACCAGAGCAATCAGGATCCGTTGAACTATCCGATCCGCCTCAATAACAAACTGGCTGCACTCGGAGGCGTTGTCGGGAGTGCAGAGGCCGCGCCGACATCACAATCGTACGCGGTTTACGATGAGCTGGTGACGCAGATCGACGCCCAATTACAAAAGCTTGCGCAGGTGATGAGGACCGACGTAGCGGGGTTCAACCAACTAGTCCGCGATCAAAATATTCCCGCGGTGGTGGTAAAGTAAGTTTTGTAGGACAGGCTTTGTCGCAGCGGCTTCCGCCGCCTGATGTGCGGCGGGGCTATGCCTCGCCGTAAGAGTATCAGCAACTTTTGGGGCTCTGCCCCTGGTCCGGCCTTCGGCCCATGGGGCAAAGCCCGAACCAGCGGCGAAGCCGGTTGCTAAGTGCAGCTTTCACGGCGAGGCTTAGCCTCGCCGCACATCAGATGGCAAAGCCGCTGCCCTCAGGAAAGTATTTGTCGGAAAGAGTAGGTTCGTGGATCAAAAACCAGTTACCACCAAGCAACTTGCAGCCTTAACGAAGGCTAAGTTGACCGGCGACGAAACGATGGTCGTATCCGACGTCAGTCACGATTCGCGACGGGCAGGTGCGGGTACATTGTTCGCAGCAGTCTCGGGCGCGGTATTCGACGCGCACAAGTTCGTTCCGCAAGTGATAGCGCAAGGCGCGGCCGGTGTGTTGTCCGAACGTCCCGCGCCGGAAGACTTCGCCGGCGTCTGGCTGCAAGTCGAAAACATTCGACGCGCGATGGCGCTCGCAGCGGCGGAGGTTCAACATCACCCCTCACGCGAACTGCAACTCGCAGGCATCACCGGCACCAACGGAAAAACCACGACCGCTTATCTGATCGCGTCGATTCCCGAAGCAGCGGGCGAGCTCGTCGCGATGACAGGCACGGTCGAATACCGGCTGGGCAAGGAAAGATTCAAAGCTGATCGCACTACGCCCGAAGCGCCGGACATGCAGCGACTCCTCCGGCAAGCAGTCACTATCGGCTGTCGTACCGCGGTGATGGAGTGTTCATCGCAGGCGATGGATTTTCATCGTTGTGACGAACTCGAGTATGCAGTCGCCATCTTTACCAACCTCACGCGCGACCATCTCGACTATCACAAGACGATGGAGAACTACTGGTACGCCAAACAGCGACTCTTTGACGGACGTCTTGGCACGCGCCCGCGCAATTCAGTGATCAATGTTGACGATCCTTATGGAGTGGAGCTGGCATCGTCACTCGAACGCGATGGACTTAAAGTCATTCGCTACGCGGTCAACACTGCCGCCGATGTGTCGGCCCACGATGCGGAATTTTCGTTGACGGGCATGCGGTTTCGACTGAAGACTCCCTCCGGCGAGCGCGACTTTCGTTCGCCGCTCGTCGGTGCGCCGCACATCTACAATACCCTTGCGGCGGTTGCGAGCGGACTCGCACTCGGTTACTCACTCGACGTAATAGCCACTGCGCTTGAGAGTTGTACCGGTGCCCCCGGTCGTTTTGAACGCGTGGCCCACGATGGCGACTTCTCCGTCGTGGTTGACTACGCGCACAGCGACGACGCTCTTTTGAATGTGTTGCGCACGGCGCGCCAGGTGGTCCAGGGGAAAATCATCACCGTGTTCGGCTGCGGCGGCGATCGCGATCGTTCGAAGCGCGCTCCAATGGGCGAGGCGGCGGGCATTTTGAGCGATGTCGTGATTCTGACCTCCGACAATCCGCGCACCGAAGATCCCGAACAGATCCTTTGCGACGCAGAGGAGGGAATTCAGAAGACCGGCAAACCGTACCGGAAAATTGCGGATCGTACCGACGCGATCAACCAGGCGATTTCCGAAGCCCGGAGTGGAGATCTCGTTCTGATCGCGGGTAAGGGCCACGAAGACTATCAAATTATCGGTCGAGAGGTATTTCACTTCGACGACAAGGAAGTTGCCAGAAACGCACTGGCGCAAAGAGGGTAATCAGTGCACATCCTGGCATTGATCGTTGTATCCGTTTTCCAGCTCTACGGAACGCCAACGACGATCGCAAACCTAAAGAACCCCGCCATCAACGAAAGCAGCGGTCTGGCTGCTTCCCGGTCCAACCCAAACATTTATTGGACGCACAACGATTCAGGCGATGGGCCACTGGTCTATGCCTTCGATGCAACAGGTGAATCGCGCGGCGTCTTTCGTGTTGCAGGTGCTCAGGCGAGGGATTGGGAAGACATGGCCGTCGGACCAGGGCCCACACAGGCTTCATCGTATCTATACCTTGGCGACATCGGCGACAACAACAAAGCTCGCTCGGAAATCGTGGTCTATCGTGTTCCGGAACCAAAGCTGACGGCGGCAGACAAGAACTCGAGCAAGAGTAACCCACGAATAACCGCCGCGGGCGACGCGATTCGTTTGCGATATCCGGATGGCAAGTTCGACGCTGAGACACTGTTGGTCCATCCAACCAGCGGCAATCTCTACATCGTTACAAAAGTGATCCTCAGGAATGCGACGATCTACGAAGCTCGGGCGCCTCTCGTCCCAGGCAAGGTGATCACGATGAAGCGCATTGGCGATATCAAAGTGCCGAGCTTGATCGGGGCGCTGACAGGCGGCAGTATTTCTCCAGACGGGCGTCGTGTTGCGCTTTGCGACTATTTACAGGGCTACGAAGTGGTGCTTCCTCGGTCGAGCAAAAACTTCAACGACATCTGGAGGCAAACGGTCACGCCGTTTAAATTGGGTCAGCGGGAACAAGGTGAAGCCATCACTTATCGCGCTGACGGCAAAGCATTGTTGGTCACGAGTGAAGGAAAGCTTCCACCGCTGATTCAGGTCGAACTGCGTCTCTCCAGTAGCCAGTAAACCGGCAGTCCCAAAAGGATCAACGCCAAGCCAATACCTGATTGGCGCGGATGGTTCGAGATCGTTTGTACGATCAACCATGTCGATACAACGAGGAAGATGATTGGGACGAATGGGTAGCCCCACACGCGATAAGTGCGCTCGGCGTCGGGCAAACGTTTGCGGAAGATGAAGACCGACGCGGCGACGAGCGCGTAAAACAAAGTGAGTGCGAAGATTGCGTAATCTGTCAACGTATCGAATGAACCGGAGAGCGCCAGCACGCTGGCCCAAAACGCCAGCACGATCAGCGATTTCACCGGCACGTGCGTGCGCGGCGAAACCTCCGCCAGACCCTTGAAAAACAAGCCATCACGCGCCAATGCATAAGGCAACCGAGCGGTTGCCAGAATCGAAGCGTGCAACGCGCCGAACGACGAAGTCATCATCGCGGCCGCCATTAGTGTTAGCACGACAGAGCCTAACAATCGTCGCACGACCTCTGCCGCTACCGATGACGATTCAGGAACGCTGGCGATCTCGGTCGGTGTAAGCACGTGGTAGTAGCTGAGGTTAACGAAGAGATACAGCGCCATCACGAGCAACATGCCGCCAATCAGCGCAAGCGGCAGATTGCGTCCCGGGTTTTTCACCTCGCCGGCCATGAACGTAACGTTGTTCCAGCCATCGTAGGCCCAGAGTGCACCGATCATTCCTGCGGCGAATCCGGCGAGGCCGCCACCCGTCACTCCAACGTTTTCGCAAGTGCCACCGGAATTGACGAGGGACAAGTTGCCCCAGTCACCAGCCGGATAAAAGAACGCGCCAAAACCAACACCGAGCAGAAGCAGAACTTTTAACGCAGTCAGTACAGAGGCGACACCCCCGCTGACGCTGACTGCCGCACAGTTGATGATCGTCGTGACGATGATCGCGCCGACGGCGACGATTTGCAGACGATCGAAAGTAAGAACACTGCCCCACGGTAACGGCAGTTCGAACACGGCCATCTTTAGTCCACCGCCGACTAGATCGTTGAGAAAGATCGCGAAGCCCATAGCGAGCGCGGCCGCTGAAGCTGTCCGTGCGAGAAAGAATTGCGTCCAACCGTAAACAAACCCCATCGGACGGCCATAAGCATCGCGAATGATGCCGTACTCACCAGCGGCGCGCGGCATCATCGCCAGCAACTCCGCGTAAGTGAGGGCGCCGGCAATCGACAACAGTCCAGCGAACACCCAGATCGCCAACGCTTTTCCGGGACTGCCCACGTTGCACGTCACCACTCGCGCTTTCAGAAAAACGCCGGTGCCGATGATGTTAGCGACGTTGACGGAGATTGCCGCGATCAGTCCGAGACCGCGGATCAGTTGGGTGTGTTCAGTTTGCACAGTTTATTTTGGTTAAGGGTTGTCAGTGGTCCGTAGTCAGTGGTCAGTTTGCCAGTGGTCCGTAGTCAGTGGTCAGTGGTCCGTAGTCAATGGTTCGGCTGTTTAGAACGACTAACCACTGACAACTGACCACTGACTACTGACAACTGGCAACTGACAAAGTTCAGTAGCCGACATCGCTCGCGATCAGATCTTCATAATTGTCACGTCGTCGAATGAGTTCAGCCTCGCCGTTCTGCCGAATCAATACTGCCGCGGGTAGAGGACGCCCGTTATAGTGAAACATTTGGGCCAACGAGTAAGCGCCACAGTTCAACAACGCCAGCACTTCGCCAGGCGCGACATCGTCAGGCAGCTTCCGATAGTCCGGCAGGCGCCCTTCACGCTCGATGTCGAAATAGACGTCGCCGGAATCGCACAATGGACCAGCCACCTTGTAATCGCGCGCATAAGGAGCACCAGCGCGCGACGCCGAAATCAAATGGTAGTACCATTTGTAATTGTTCATCGAGAGCATGATGTTGTAACCGGCGTCGGTTAGTAACCAAACGTCACCGGTTTCAGGACGGCTCTTGATGTTGCGCACAGTAGTCAACACCAGACCGGCGTCGGCAATGACGCTACGTCCCGGCTCGAGAACGATCGTCACCTTATCAAGCAGATGTTCGGCATTTGCCGACCGCGCTGATTCCCGCGCGACTCGGAGCGCTTCTTTCAGCACCGCCGCAGGTTCGAGCTCCGCGCCCAACATGTCGCGTTCGTGTTCGGGCAGCTGGTCGGCCTGCGTACGGTCGCGCAGATAATTAACTGGTATTCCGCCGCCGAGATTGATGTGTTCGAGCGTGTGCCCGGTCTCGTTGTGAATCGTTACGAGGTGTTCCCACATGCTGCGAAAAGCTTCGGCAAATGGTTCAACATCTGGAGTTTGCGAGCCAACGTGAATGTGGATGCCGCAGACGTGGATCGTGTCTTGTTTTTCCAGTCCGCGACGAAAAGCGTCGAGCACTTCGCTTGACGAGATGCCAAACTTTGACGTTAACAACGCGGTCTGTAACCCAAGATGCGAGCGTGTTCCAATCTCTGGTACGAGCCGCAGCGTGACACGCGCCGGTGGCACGTTTTCACCTTGCGCTCGCAAACGTTTTACTGACGCGTCAACCAGATCGATCTCGTAGATGGAATCGACGTTGATCGCATAGATACCGGCGTGCACTGCGTCGTCGAGTTCGTCGTCTGATTTGCTGGTGCCATTGAAGATGATCTGATCCGGATGAAAGCCGACGCGCAGCGCTTTGAAGAGCTCCCCGCCACTGTTTACTTCGACGTCGATGCCCGATTCGAGCACGGTCTTCAGTATCGCCATGTTCGAGTTCGCTTTTGAGGCGTAACAAAACTTGATGGGCCGATCGACGACGCTGGCCGCACGTTGCAGGCGCGCGATGTTGTCGCGGATACGTGGTTCGGAGAAAACAAAAAGCGGGGATTCGTACTGTCCCACGAGGTCCAATGCGTCGGCGCCATTGATGTTCAAATGGCCGTCGCGCACTTCCAGATAGCCGGAGATGGACCAGGCAGGACACGAGATAGCCGTATCAGTGCTGATCTGTGTCATCGTTGAATGGTTGATGTATGAACTGTTGTCTAATTTGATCGAGTGAAATTGTAGCTAAGCGTTCCTGCAACCTTCACCGGTTCACCCATTAGCGTAGTAGGAGAAAACCGCGCCAGTCGCGCAGCGTTGACGGCCGCTGCTTGCAGATGTTGCGGACCGGAAACGGCTTTCGCTTCGATCACAGCGCCGTTTTCGTCAATCAGTACCTGGACCAAAACAACTCCGGTTGCTTCGCTCGATGCGACTTCAGGTTGCGGCAGATAGATTGCTTTTCCGTTCAGCATGCCGCCGTTGATTGGCTTCTTACCTTCCGGCTGCTTCTTGTTTTCGTTGTTGGCGTTGTTGGCGGCGCTGGGTGCTGCGTTTTCGGTATTGCCTTCAGATCCCGCGGGCGGGTTTGGATCTAAAGGTTTTTCTGCAGCGTTCTCTGCTGTCTGTCCTTGTTGTTGAGCTTTGCCCGGCTGCTCTGGGGCCGAAGCTATTTTCGGTTGTTCAACCTGTCGCTCCGGAAGCACGAAGGAGCTGAGAAACTTTTCTTGCATCTCTTCGTCCTTCGGATTCAACGAAAGGATTACGTAGAAGCGCTTTCTCGTCGCAAAAGCGTGGGCGACGCCGCTAAGCTCGCCGATGGATACCTTGTATTGGCGTCCAGTGTGGCCGTGGAACGGGCGGCTACTCACCAAAACAAGTTTCGCGATCGCGGTATCTTTCGTTCGCACCTTCGGCGGGAAGTAGTCTTTGAAAGCATCGATGTAGGAATTGAACCGCGAGAAGTCTGAGTAGGATCCGGGCATCGATTTGATGCCGCTGAGCGAAACGATAGCGAACACCGGTCCGCCGGCTCTAGTCGCGAGATATGAGCGCGCGTTCAGTTCCATCTTGTGATACGGAAACTTGGTCGTCTCTGTGGTCGGGTTTTTCGGCATTGAGACGGTGAACTCTTCGCCTTCCGGACTGATGGTTTCCCATTCGGCCCAGTCACCGGCGCTCTTTTGAACCTGTCCGGACACTGCGAACGCTGCCAGCAAGACGACGGCCAGCGCCCAATGTAGACGACGGAAATACATGTCATTTACCTCCTCAGGTTTTAGGATTGACCACGTGGAGAGCTAATCCGTTTTGGACTCTAGTCATAGCGTTCGGCAGTGTCAAGAGCGGGTGCAACTGTCAGTTGTTTGTTGTCAGTAGTCAGTGGTCAGTGGTCAGTGGTCAGTGGTCAGTTGTCAGTGGTCAGTGGTCAGTGGTCAGTGGTCAGTAGTCGGTAGTCAGTGGTCGGTAGTCAGTGGTTCGGCGCTGTTTAGAACGACCAACAACTGACCACTGACTACTGCTTTGCACAAAAAGTGAGTTTTCGGATGAGTCTTCTCTGCGGCCCTCTGTGTATCTTTGCGGCCTCTGCGTAGAAATGACGGTGAAACGCAGAGACGCAGAGATACACAGAGGATCGCAGAGAAACCAATCAGCATGCGACTTTTGCAATGCGCTCACTACCGACTACTGACTACCGACTACTGACTACTGACTACCGACCATTGACTACTGACCACTGACCACTGACTGACTACCGGCCGCCCTGGCTCTGTCAGTTTCCACGAGAACGCGCCGAAGAATCTTGCCGGAAGCGGATTTCGGGATCGTTTCGACAAATTCTACATATCGAATCCGCTTGTAGGGCGCGACGCGCTCGGCCACGAATTCCATGATCGACTCGGGCTCGGAAGGCTGACGCAAAACGATGATCGCTTTCGGCACTTCACCAGCTTCTTCATCGGGACAGGGAATAACCGCCGCATCGGCAACGCATGGATGAGTCACCAGCACCGCTTCCAACTCCGCCGGCGCCACTTGCAAGCCTTTGTACTTGATCAACTCCTTGGCGCGATCGACGATGAAGAAGTGACCGTCTTCGTCTGCGTATCCGATATCGCCTGTGTGCAACCAGCCATCGTTATCGATCGTCTGCGCGGTTGCCTCCGGGTTGTTTAGATAGCCCTTCATGATCTGTGGACCACGCACACATACCTCTCCTCGTTGTCCAGCCGGGAGCGCCTCACCGGTTTCAAGAGCGACAATCTTGCATTCGGTGTTGGGTGCGGGTACGCCGACGGAACCGAACTTGATGATGTGTGGCGGCGCGGGAGATGAATGCGTTACCGGGCTCGTTTCGGTCATGCCGTAACCCTGTCGCACGCTGCAGCCTAGACGTTCCATGCATGCTTTCGTTAAGTCCTCGCCGAGTGGAGCGGCTCCCGAGAAGATCGTGCGCAACTTCGGTAGCCGGTAGCTGTCGACCACCGGATGTTTACTAAGTGCGAGCACAATGGGAGGCACGAGGTGCGCGAGACTTACTTCGTAGTCCTGCGCAATTTTGAGGAACGACTCCAACTCGAACCGCGGCATCGTCACGATCGTTGCGCCCGTGTAAAGCCCCATGTTCAGCACGACCACGAGTCCGTAGATGTGGAACAACGGCAAGACGCAAATCAGCGTGTCCGTCTCGAAGAAATAACAAAGACCTTCCATCTGACGGATGTTCGCGACCAGGTTGTGATGCGTGAGCATGACACCTTTCGGCAAGCCAGTAGTGCCGCTCGAGTAAGGCAACGTGACAAGATCTTCATGCGGATCGATCTCGACTTGCTCGGCGCGTCCGTTGTCGACGAGCAGCGAAGAGTAGGGCGTAGCGCCGTCTGCCTCACCAAACACGAAAAGTTCTTCGATGCCCGCTTCCTCTCCGGCTTCCCGCGCTTTCTGCATGAACATGGGGATCGTTACCAGGAAGCGTGCGCCGGCGTCTTTGAGTTGATGCGTGATCTCGTGTTTCGTGTAGAGCGGGTTGATTGGTGTCACGATTCCGCCGAGCGTTGCGACGGCATGAAAGACTACCGCGTAGTCCGGACAGTTTGGACTCAGGATTCCAAAGACCTCGCCTTTCTTGAACCCGCGTTGCTTCAGGTTGTAGGCCACGATGGCGATCGAATCCGCCAGTTGGGAATAAGTGATCGTCCGGCCCGACGGACCATCGATGAGCGCAGGTTTGTCAGGAAGTTCGTTAACTCTGCGCAAGACCAGGGGCGTCAGAGCGGTCTCCGGGATCTCGACATCCGGGTAGGGGCCTTTGATTATCATGTCGCACAGATTACACAGATCCTTGTAATCTGTGAACCGGTATGAATTTAATATCTGCATGACTCTTCCGCTCAACATTGTCTGCCTGGCGACCTATTTCAAGGGCGCCGACTTTATCCGCGAGTGCAAGGCGCATGGGTGTCATGTGGTCCTGGTCACGAAAGAGAAGGCGCTGCGTGAGGATTGGCCGCGCGAGAGTCTCGACGATGTGATCGCCGTACCGAACGATGCCGGACCGGCATTGTTTATTGATCTTCTCGCGTTTTTGGCGCGCAATCGCAGAATCGATCGGGTAGTGGCGCTCGAGGAGTTTGACGTCGTGACGGCAGCGCTTATGCGCGAGCATCTTTGTTTGCCAGGCTTGAGCAGTTCGCGCGCGAAGGGTTTTCGCGACAAGCTTTCGATGGCCGTGCATGCATCGCGTGCGCAGATCAATGTTCCGGAGTTTGTGCCGCTGGTGAATCGTGAAGAAGTGAGTGAGTTCATGGAGCGCGTCCCTGCGCCGTGGATCATCAAGCCGCGGTCTGATGTGTCGGCGATCGGCATTCGCAAGGTGTCGGAGGCGGGCGAGGTGATGCGCACGATGGATGAGATGAACGAGCGCGAAAGCTTGCGCGAGCGTGCTTCTTACTATTTGTTATCGCGGTTTGTCGCTGGTGAGGTGTTTCACGTTGATTCCGTGATTAATGATGGAAAGGTCGTATTTGCGGGGACAAATCAGTACGGGCGCCCGCCGATGCAGGTGGCCCATCAGGGCGGAGCTTACATTTCACGGACACTAGAGCGCGGTTCGAATGATGAGCGAGCGCTCTTGGATGCGAACAAGAAACTGGTGAAAGCGCTCGGGTTGGAACGTGGCGCCACGCACGCTGAGTTCATCAAGAGCGACGATGACGGAAAGTTCTATTTTCTAGAGATTGCGGCGCGCGTTGGTGGCGCGTACATCGCTGAGGTGCTCGAGGCTGCTAGTGGTGTCAACTTGTGGCGCGAGTGGGCCAGGTTGGAACTCTTGGACGGTCGCGGGCCCACGAAGATCAAACCCACGCGCAAAGAATACGCCGGCATAATCCTGTCACTCGCGAAACAGGAACAACCGGACACGTCATCCTATGTTGACGAGGAGATCATCTATCGCGTCAAGAAGCGCCACCACGCGGGCCTCATCGTCCGCTCTCCGCAACTGGCCCGCGTCAACGATCTGCTCTCGTCCTATTCTCAACGCTTCGGCGGTGACTTCGTCGCCATCGCCCCACCACCAGAAAGGCCGGAGTAAACGCTGATATGAGACTCTTCCGATATTGTCGGTTTGCTCCATTGCTCATAATTGTTGTTCTGGTCTCCTGTAAGCAACGCAGCACCGCCGAGTTTATTTCGGTGAAAGCTCCCATCGTTGCGCTCACGCACATTCGCGTAATAGATGGGAGTGGGCGTCCGACCAAGGAAGACCAAACGATCATCATAGAGTCAGGACGTATCACTTCAATTGGTCCAACAGCAGACGTCTCCGTTCCAGCATCGGCTACTTCGCTCGATCTTAGTGGCCATACCGCAGTACCCGGCCTCGTCGGAATGCACAACCACCTTTTTTATGAAACAGGCAGCACGACCTACGTCAATGCACCTGAGAGTTTTGCGCCACTCTATCTCGCAGCGGGAGTTACAACAATCAGAACGGCTGGCGCGCTTACGCTCAGCAATGACCTGGCGGTAAAGAGATCAGTTGAGAACGGGGAGTTGGCGGGGCCTAAGATTCATCTCTCGAGTCCTTATATCGACCAGGTCGGCGGCAAGGTTCTGACGCCCGAAACACTGACTAAAGCGGTCAATGATTGGGCCGATCAGGGTGTAACCTCATTCAAGATCTACGAGAACATCACTCTCGCGGAGCTTAGGTCTCTCGTCGATGCTGCTCATAAGAGAGGACTCAAAGTTACAGGGCATCCGTGTGCCATCGGTTTCCGCGAGGCTGCGCGGGCCGGCATCGATAACCTCGAGCACGGACTCGCTGTGGATACCGAGTTCTTTCCAAAAAAGAAAGCTGACACGTGCCCGCCTAGAAGTGAGTGGTTGCCGCATTTGGCATACATCGACGTAACGAGCGAACCGGTCCAGAACATGATTCAAGAACTGGTCCAGCGGCGAGTTGCTGTCACATCGACACTCGCCATTTTCGAAGCCTTCGTCACCGAGACTTTCGAGCTCGATTCGAGGATGAAGGATGTTCTTACTGAAGATGCGTATGCTAATTGCGTTTCTCGTTTGGCAGAATATAAAGCGGATCCGCGTTGGTCCAGAGTTTGGGAAGTCGTGCTGAAGAAAGAGATGCAGTTCGAACGCGAGTTCGTCAAGGCGGGTGGCTTGTTGATGATGGGAGTTGATCCGACGGGGTGGGGCGGCGTCCTCGCCGGCTTTGGCGATCAACGGGGGTTGGAACTTCTGGTCAAAGCGGGTTTCTCTTCAGAGGACGCCATTCGTATCGGTACGCTAAACGGCGCGATATTTCTCGGTGAAGCCGATCGCATTGGCACGCTCGAAGCAAGTAAACAGGCGGATATCGTTATCGTTCGCGGCAACCCCGCGTCAAACATATCGGCCATTCGCGAGGTACAGATGGTTTTCAAAGACGGCGTGGGCTACGACCCCGCCAAGTTGATTGAGTCGGTGCGCGGGCTTGTTGGTGAAAGCTAGTTTTGACCGTGGCGCTCTGCGGTAAGAACCGCAAAACCAATTAACCGCCGAGGCTGCGTTAACAGTCATTTCTACGCAGAGCCCGCAAAGATACTCAGAGGGCCGCAGAGAAAACGAATCAGATATGCGACCTTTTGTGCAAAAGCGGACCGCCGAGGTACGCAGGAGGACATTAAGACAACACCCACGATTACTCCGTGGCCCGCGACGACGGCTGTAAATACTTATCGGTCCAGTCGAGGATCGTGTTGAACCAGAGTTGGAGGTTCTGGGGTTTGAGAACCCAGTGGCCCTCGTCCGGGAAGATCAGGATCTTGGAGTCAACTCCTTTGCGCTGCACCGCGGTGAAGAGTTGCATCCCCTCGCCGATTGGGACGCGGTAGTCGAGCTCGCCGTGAATTAGCAGTATCGGCGTGTTGAAGTTCTTTACGAACTTGTGTGGCGACCAGCGGCTATACATCGCCGGGTTGGTCCATGGAGTTCCTTTGAACTCCCACTCCGGAAACCACAGCTCCTCGGTCCCACCGTACATGCTCTCCAGGTTGTAAACACCGTCATGCGAGACGAGCACTTTGAAGCGGAAGCGCGGATCGTTGTTGTGGCCCAGAATCCAGTTGACCATGTAGCCACCGTAGCTCGCGCCCGCAGCACCGACGCGGCTGCGATCCAGATAAGTATTCCGCCTCAGTACGTCGGCGACACCATTCATGATGTCAACATAAACTTTCCCCGCCCAATCACCGCTGATCTCGTTAACAAACTGTTGCCCGTATCCGATCGACCCACGCGGGTTAGGCGCAAACACCACGTACCCGGCATTGGCAAACACCTGCGGGTTCCAGCGATAGCTCCAGTTGTCGTACCAGGCGCTTTGTGGTCCACCATGAATCAGAACGAGCAACGGATACTTTTTCGAAGGATCAAATCCCGCCGGCTTGACGATAAACCCGTGAATCTTCTTACCCATCGCTCCGGTCCATTCAACATCTTCAGCCGCTTTTAGATTCTCCGCACCGAGCAACTCCTTATTGACAGTCGTCAGCGCCATAAATCCACTGCCATCCGTGTTCACGGAATAAACTTCCGGCGCCGCAATCATCGAGCTGCCAAGAAACACCAGCCTACGTCCATCCGCTGTAATGCGAAGACCTGAAGCAAAAACGTTGGGCACCACGCGAACAGGCACACCACCACCGGACGCCACGCGAAAGATCGGGTGCTTACCATATTCACCTGCTGTGAAATAGATCTGACTCCCATCCGGCGACATGACGACATCTTCAACCTGCTGATCGAATCGTTGCGTTAACTCAACGCTCGCACCGGTCGCACGGTTGTACTGCATCAACCGCCAGCGATCAGCCTCGAATCCAGCTGTCGCCTGCGATCGATAAATGATGTACTTTCCGTCACGCGTGTAAATTGGACCAGCATCGTAACCACGATTGCGAACCGTTATGTTCTTCTCTGCGCCGCCTGACAGCGGCATCACGAAGATGTCGCTGTTAGTAGAAATAGCTTCGACCTTGTCTGGATTTCGGAGGAAAGCGATCTCCGTCGAGTCAGGAGAGAACGCATAGTCCACTCCCGTCGATGCCGCATACGGAGGCGAATCGAAGTCGCCGGTCGTGATCTGACGAGCCGTACCGCCGTTGCTCGAAACTGCAAACACATGCGTGCGTTTGACGTCGCGCCATTCATCCCAGTGCTTGTAGAGCAGTCGCGTGACGATGTGCGCTTTGACCTTGCTACTTTCAGCCTGCTCGTTTCTTTTCTTATTGCACTCGTCGTCCTTGCAATCGGGATAGACGTCTGACGTAAACGCGATCCATCTACCGTCCGGTGACCACACCGGGCCCGCCGCTCCGGTGGAGATCTTTGTCACCTGTTCCTTGTCGCCGCCATCATCGCTGTCCATCGTCCAAATCTGACCGCCGGTCACGAAAGCAATCTTCTTCCCGTCAGGAGACCATCGCGGAGCTGACGACGACGTCTTTCCATCCGTTAGTCGCTTCAACTCCTCGCCGCCGTTGACCGAAGTGACGTAGATCTGGTTCACGACTCGATTGTCGGCGAAGTTGACGTCGCCGATCGTGAACGCAACGCGTTTTCCGTCAGGCGAGAGCTGCGGATCAGCAACCCTGCGGACCTTCAACAGATCGTCAACGGTGTAGCTTCGGTTCTGCGACAACGCGACGGAACATAGACCAACCAACAAAACGGCTACGATGGCAAGAAGACGCTTCATAAACATTCCTCGGGAATTGGATTCAGAATCGCTGTTATTATTACACAGATTACACGGATGATACGTCGCGTCATAGTAGCCCTGGTGAAAATCGCGCTGCGGATTTACTTCCAACGCATCGAAGTCACGGGTCTGGAACACGTCCCACTCAATACGCCCGTCATCTTCGTGCTGAACCATCCGAACGCCCTCGTCGATCCGGTGTTTCTGCTCTGCCTCGCGCCGAGACGCGTCTCGTTTCTAGCGAAAGCGCCGCTGTTTCGCATGCCGGTCATCGGTTACCTCGTTAAGGCGATGGATTCTTTACCCGTTTACCGGCAGCAGGACGAAGGCTCCGACACACGAAAGAACCAGGAGACTTTTATCGAGGCGCGAAAACTCCTGGCGCGCGGTGGGACGATCGGCATCTGTCCTGAAGGCGTGTCTCACGATGCGCCTGGACTCAAACCGATCAAGACGGGCGCCGCGCGCATCTCGCTGGCCGCGGTCTCAACCAGCGAGGTATCTGATCTGAAGATCGTTCCCGCCGGACTCTACTACACATCCAAAACCAGCTTTCGGAGTTCCGCGCTGCTTTATTTCGGTAACCCGATCACAGTCGAACCCGTCAAACTCGCTCCCGACGGCAACCCGCCGCGCGATGCGGTGCGCCAGTTATCGGACCAGATCGCGAAGGCGTTGCGCAACGTAATCCTCGACGCGCAACACGAAGAAGAACTCTTAACGACCGCGCGCGCCGAGCGAATCTTCTCGTCCGCAAACGACGACAACGACGACAGCCTCAAAGACGAGCTCAGGCTACAACAACGATTCATGAAAGCTTATCCCGTGCTGCAAAAGCTCCAACCCGATCGCTTGCGCAAGCTTGAGATCCGAATGATTCGCTTTGAACAAGAGTTGGAGCAGGCGGGCGTCGATACCGAACAACTCTCGCCGCCATCGTCAACGCGGAGCGTCTTCCTTACCATTCTCAAACGGTCTGTGTTGTTTCTGTTGATGCTTGGACCGGCGCTGCTGGGTACGGTCGCGCACTATCCGGCGTATAAACTTGGCGGGTATCTTGCAACGAGGTTTTCAGCGGACTCCGAGGACATAATCTCGACCGTAAAGATCATGTCTGCGATGCTCTTGTTTCCGTTGACCTGGTTGATTCTGGCGGCCGTGGCTTATTTCACGCTGGGTCCCACGTTCGGTTGGTGGGGGGCGCTGCTCGGGTTAATCGTGATCCCGATCTGCGGATACCTCGCAATCGTCTTCTTCGAACAGATGGATAGATCGATTGCGGGTATACGAGTATTGACGTTTTTCCTGGTAAAAAGACGCTTTTTCGTAAGGTTACTAGCTGAGCGAAACGCAATTAGAAATGAGATCATTTCGCTCGGCAAAGAAACCCCGATTGCCAGTGAGTAAACTCAGTCGGATCTGGCAAGCTTGGTTGATGAAAAGGGCTCATGCCGTTGGGAGTTGGACCATACTATTTCTTGCGCGCCTTCTTGGTCGACTTGCCAGTAGACTTCTTCCTGGTCCCACCGCCACCGCCACTCTTGACACTTCTACCTCGCCGGCCTTCACTTCTCAGCCTACCCGCATCCATCAGTTGTTCGTAGGCACCGCGAACAACATTCCGGGCCACCTTCAAAGTATTAGCAAGCTCGCGCTCACTGGGAAGAAGAGTTCCCGCAGCCAACGTACCGGCCTCAATTAGATTGTCCAGTTGTTCCCGAATCTGCCGGGTCATTGACTCCGGTCGTTTTCGGTTGACACGAACATTCAGCTTCGTCGCCACCTTCTTGCTCCTTCTACACTCACGTTGTTACTTGGGGGTACCTGAGGATTCTAAGCAGCGACCATGCGAGTGTCAAACACTTTTCGGACCAGTATGAAAAGGTTAGACCACCGTGAACTTGTCGTGATAAGCGAATTAGCGCGAAACAGTTATTAGACCATGTTTTCGTAGGATCTCAAGCGTACGGTCCATAGGCAGTGCTTCCACCGTTCGGCCCCTCCCGCTGATGGTCGTGGCCCTGAACAGCGAGTTGTAAATTGCTTCTTCAGTCGCTTCGATTACGGCGAGAAAGAGTGGAGACATCGCATCGTTCGTGACGATCTTGAGATCTCTTGTGGCACTGGAGTCGCGCTGGTTGGTTAAGCGAATACGAGCTTCAGGCGCGGTTGAAAAAGCGATAACGTAATCGCCGCTGCCGTTGCTGGCCGACCCACCGGTGCGGCCCATGCCTATCATGGCCCGTGAGGCGAGACGCCGCAGATTGCGCGCGTCGAGGGGCGCATCAGTGGCTAAAACCATGATAATTGACCCGTCGGGAGTTGATGGTTGTGTAGCGGTCGGGTTTAACTCATCCTTTAAATAATAGCGGCCGAGTTCCTGACCGACCGGGGCGCCGTTAACCGTTAAAACTCCGCCAAAGTTCGATTGCACTAAAACACCCACTGTAAAACCGCCAAATCGCGCGGGCAGTTTCCGCGAAGCAGTGCCAATTCCCCCTTTGAAACCGAAGGCAACAGTGCCCGTGCCCGCTCCCACGGAACCTTCTTCAATTGCACCGCCTTTGGCTCCTTTGATGGCCACGAATACATCTTCGCGCGAAATATGGCGACCGCGGATATCGTTGAGGTAGCCGTCGTTTGTCTCCGCGACCAGCGGATTGATTGACTGCACTTGCTCGTTTCCCGGAAGTGCGAGCATGTAGTCGATCAAGTAGTCGGCGACGCGAGGAACGGCGAGGGTTGAGGTCAGCAGTATAGGCGTCTCGATCTCACCCAGCTCGTTCACCTGAGTCGAACCGGCGAGCTTGCCAAATCCGTTGCCGATAAACACCGCGCCCGGAACTTTCTCACGAAACAGATTGCCGTTGTGTGGTAGAACCGCAGTGACGCCGGTACGAATGTTGTCGCCGCGGATTAGCGTTGTGTGCCCGACGAGCACTCCTGGAACATCGGTGATCGCGTTGAGCGCACCGGTTGGAAGCACGCCGACTTTAACTCCGGCCTCACGCGCGCGTGGCCTCGTTTGAGCGATAAGATTCATGTCCACGGTAGTCCCAAGGAGAATTAATACAGTAAACGTTGCAAAGAGTGATCGTTGCTGTCTTAGCATGGCGCGTTGGTTAAGTTGCTGTGGTCTTGCTATGGTGGTCGCTTACTTTCCTTTTTGCGTACCTCAGCGGTCTTCTGCGACTCTGCGGTAAAAGAAGCGCAAAACCAGGTAACCGCACAAGATGCGGAGTACCGCTAAGGTACTCAGAGAATGTGGCAAACTCAGACACTACTTTTCTAATATCGGATTGTCCGATCGTCTGGATCTGTGTAAGCTGTCGGATAATACGCTCTTTGGTGGTCATCCAAAAACTGGAGATTCAAACACCATGAAGCTGGTTACTATCGACTGGTTGATCATAGCGGCGTACTTTGTCTTGTCGCTGATGATTGGCCTTTATTATGCCCGCAGAGCAGGCCGATCGACAGAAGAGTACTTCCTTTCCGATCGTTCCATGCCCTGGTGGCTGGCGGGCACGTCGATGGTGGCCACGACCTTTGCGGCAGATACACCGTTGGCGGTTACCGAGATGGTGGCTCGTAACGGAGTCGCCGGTAACTGGCTCTGGTGGTCTATGCTGCTGAGCGGCATGCTGACGGTTTTTTTCTTCGCGCGGCTTTGGCGACGAGCTCGCGTGATGACGGACGTAGAGTTCGTCGAACTACGATACTCCGGTAAACCAGCCGCTTTTCTCCGCGGTTTTCGCGCTCTTTATTTAGGCCTCCCAATCAACCTGATCATTATGGGTTGGGTGAATCTCGGGATGGCCAAGGTGCTCAGTGGGACCTTGGGTCTTGCTAAGTGGCAGGCGCTGGCTCTTTGTCTTGGCATCACGTTTCTCTACTCGATCCTTTCGGGCTTTTGGGGAGTGGTGGTCACTGACGCGGTACAGTTTGTTATTGCGATGGTAGGCTCCATCGCACTCGCTGTTTTTGCTGTGCAAGCCGTCGGTGGGTTGGATAACCTTAAAGCGCGTCTTGCGGGCGTGACACCTGTCGGTTCATCGCAACCGTTCGGAGCGGATGGGGCAATCCAGTTACTGCCTGACGGTTCGGCCGTGTGGATGCTGCCGTTGCTGACGCTGGTGGTCTATCTCGGTGTGAACTGGTGGGCCTCGTGGTATCCCGGCGCTGAACCGGGCGGTGGCGGCTACGTTGCGCAAAGAATTTTCTCCGCGAAGAACGAGAAACACGGTCTCCTCGCGACGCTTTGGTTTAACATCGCGCATTACGCTCTCCGGCCATGGCCGTGGATCATCGTGGCGCTATGTTCTCTAGTTCTTTACAACGGAACCACACCAAACCCCGAAACCGGCAAACCCGACGCCGCGTTTGGCTACGTGCAGGTCATGAACGATTACCTGCCGGTAGGGTTTCGCGGATTGCTGTTGGCCTCGTTCGCCGCTGCTTACATGAGCACGATCGCGACGCAGATGAACTGGGGCGCGAGCTACATCATCAACGACTTCTACCGTCGATTCGTGAAGACTGAAGCCAGCGAGAAGCATTACGTGTTTGCCTCGCGAATGGCGACGCTGATTATCGTGTTGCTTTCGATCGTCGTCACTTATTTCATGAACCGCATTACGAGCGGTTGGGAACTCGTACTTGCTCTCGGCGCGGGAACCGGCTTGGTTTACATTCTGCGGTGGTACTGGTGGCGCGTGAATGCATGGTCAGAGATAGCGGCGATGGCCTGTGCGCTGATCGTTTCACTCAGTCTGCGGCAGTTTGAAATATTTGACTCTGCAACGCCCGAGGGTTTTGCGCGGCAGATACTGGTCACGGTTGGACTCACAACCCTGGTATGGCTGGTCGCGACGTTTGCGACCTCTCCTGAGCCGAAAGAAAAACTGGTCAGTTTCTATCGCACGGTTTATCCCGCAGGACCGGGTTGGCGGCCAGTAGCTCGCGCCGCGGGAATCCCGGAAAAGACCGGCGATATTTGGCCCAACTTTGTTAATTGGATCCTCGGAATCTTCCTCGTCTATTCGACCCTCTTTGGTATTGGTGAACTCATATTTGGTACCTGGCCCAGAGTTTTGTTGTTTGGAGTTATCGCGGCTGCATCAGGTGCTTTAATGATTTGGAATCTCAATCGAACTGGATGGGCAGGGCTGTCTGAATCTGCTGAGCCGCGGACAGGCGACGTAGTCGCCGAAGGCGCCGATTAGCCATCAGCTCCCGAGATACGCTGATCGTGACCGATTCGTTGAATGTTAGATCAAATCTTGTTTTTGCCGTTGACCTCGGAGGAACACACCTGCGAGCGGCACTGGTCGACAGCACCGGCAAGATCCACACCCACCTCAAGCGCCATACGCCAAAGGACAATTCTCCTCACGTCGTGGTCGATGCCCTGGCCAGCGTCGCCGACGAATGGCGTGCCGATTATGGTCCAATCATCGGCGCCTCGGTGATGGTGCCGGGCGCGGTCGATAGCACGCAGGCAATCGTGTTGTCAGCGCCAAACCTACCTTCTTTAATTAACTTCGGATTGAAAGCAGTGTTGCAGGAGCGGCTGGGTTGGCCCGTGTTTCTTGAAAACGATGCAAATGCTGCGGCGATGGGTGAAATGTGGCTCGGAGCCGCACGCGGATGTCGCGACGTGGTCAGCGTTACGTTGGGCACCGGAGTTGGTGGCGGCATGGTGCTGGGCGGGAGACTCTGGCGCGGCGCACACGGATCCGCGGGAGAGATCGGGCACACGACGGTAGATCCGTTCTCAAGTCTGAAGTGCAAGTGCGGCAACACTGGTTGTCTCGAACTTTTTGCATCGGCGACAGCGATCGTGCGCATGGCACGTGAGAGTTTGTCGCAGTTTCCACAGGCGACGTTGAGCGTCGAGAATCTGACCGCGGAGAGAGTTTACGACGCAGGCAGTCAGGGCGATGAGCTTGCTCTCTCGGTGTTCAGGCGTGCTGGGAAGTATCTGGGCATCGGGCTGGCTAACCTGATGAGTCTAATCGATCCGGAAATCATCGTGATCAATGGCGGCGTAGTGAACGGGTGGGATCTATTTGCGGCGGATATGTACCAGGAAGTAGAAGACCGGGCGTTTCAGGCGACGGCGAAAAAGGTGAGAATCGCGCGTGCGGAATGTGGAGACAATGCCGGCTTGCTCGGGGCGGCGTGTTTGGCGTTTGATGAGATGGCATGAGTAATGAGGCTCTAATAATCCACGGCCATTTCTATCAACCTCCGCGTGAGAACCCCTGGACCGGCGAAGTCGAGTGCGAGGTGAGCGCCGCGCCGTATCACGATTGGAACGAACGCATTCACGCCGAGTGCTACGGGGCAAATGCGGCTGCTAGAGTCGGTTCACAGATCGTCAATAACTACGCTCATATCAGTTTCAACTTTGGTCCCACGCTGTTGTCGTGGTTGGAAAAGCATCATCCGGAGACTTATCACCTCATAATTCGAGCAGACCAGGAGAGCGCTCGCGAGCGATCGGGCCATGGTAACGCGATCGCGCAGGCGTACGGACATGCGATATTGCCGTTATGCAACGATCGGGATCGCTTGACGCAAGTTGTTTGGGGAGTCGCAGACTTTCAGTATCGTTTCGGGCGCGAGCCGGAGTCGATGTGGTTGCCGGAAACAGCAGTTGACGAAGCGACGCTCGATGTACTGATCGAGCAGGGATTGCGTTACGTGATTCTTGCTCCGTCGCAGGCGTCGCGTTATCGGACCATTGGTGATGAGAAATGGCATGATGGTTTGGTCGATACGGGCCAAGCGTACAATTATTTCCATCGAGACGGCAGCGGCCGATCAGTTGCGATCTTCTTTTATCATGGTCCATTGGCGCGGGCGATCGCGTTTGAGAAGGCGTTGACGTCGAGCGAGCTGTTGGTGAGGATGATTCAGTTAGCGTCTGCCGGGAAGTCGATGGTCAACGTCGCCACAGACGGCGAGACGTACGGGCATCATTTTAAGTTTGGTGATCTGTGCCTGGCGCATGTGTTGACGATAGAAGCGCCGCTTCAGGGGTTTTGGATCACGAATTACGGTGAGTTTCTCGATCGGTATCCTGCGCGGCATGAAGTTTCGATTCAGAGTGGACCGCAGAATGAAGGGACCTCGTGGAGTTGCACTCACGGTGTCAGTCGCTGGCTTCGCGACTGCGGGTGTCATACCGGCGGAGACCCGGGGTGGAACCAAAAATGGCGCGGACCGTTGCGTGCGGCACTGAATTACCTGCGCGACTGCGCAGCTGAAGGGTTCGAGGAACTTGGGAGCAAGCTGTTTAAGGATCCGTGGGACGCGAGGAATGCTTACATCGAGGTTTTGTTAAAACGAATCTCACCAAGTGACTTCCTCGCGCAACATGCTCGCCGGCAGTTGTTTCCGGCAGATGAGGTGAGGGCGTTCACCCTACTCGAAATGCAACGGCACGCGTTATTGATGTTTACGAGTTGCGGCTGGTTCTTTTACGACATTTCGGGGATTGAGACGATCCAGGTGCTGAAGTACGCCGCGCGTGTGCTTGAGTTGTCGGACCGGCTCGGCCTCACGTCACACCGAAAAGAGTTTTTGGATATGCTAGCCGAGGCACGGAGTAACGTTGCCGAGAAGGGAACCGGAGCTGACATATATGTGCTCCATGCCGAACCATCAGATCCTTGGCCCACATCTGAAGGACGACGGTCTGACAATTCGTGTCTTCCGGCCTGACGCGGAGCAAGTTGAAGCTCTCATCGGCAGACGGCGTTCGATCGCGATGGAGAAGATCGATCCGCCTGGCCTGTTTCAGGTCTTTGTACCCCGGATTAAGAAAATTCCTTCGTATCGTCTAATACTACAGCGTGGCGGCGCTACAACCACTATTCACGATCCCTACAGCTTTCCACCTAGCATCGGCGAACTAGACCTCCACTTGTTTGCTGAAGGCAAACACGAGCAGATCTATAACAAGCTTGGCGCGCATGTAATGAAGGTCGGAACGGTGAAGGGCGTCGCGTTCGCGGTGTGGGCGCCGCAGGCTTCCGGTGTGAGCGTGGTCGGCGACTTCAACAACTGGGACGGACGCGTGCATCAGATGCGCATGTTGGGTAGTTCCGGAGTTTGGGAGTTGTTCATTCCTAGTCTCACCGCCGGCATCCTCTACAAGTTTGAGATTCACCCGCCTAGCAATCTCCCGTTCCTGAAAGCCGATCCTTACGCGCAGCACACTGAAGAACCCCCCGATACTTCTTCGATCGTTTATCAATCGACTTACAAGTTTCGCGACGCGAAGTGGATGAAGCAGCGTGCCTCGCGCGCGCATTTTCGTCTCCCGCTTTCGATCTATGAGGTGCACTTTGGATCGTGGCGGCGAAAGATTGAGCAGGATAATCAGCCGTTCAGTTATCGCGAGATGGCGAAGCCTCTCGCCGACTACGTCACGACGATGGGCTTCACTCACGTAGAGTTTTTGCCGCTAAAAGAACATCCCTATGGTCCATCATGGGGTTATCAGGTCAGTTACTACTACGCTCCGTCCGCTCGCTATGGAAATCCCGACGACTTTCGGTATCTAGTCGACTATCTGCACCAGTGTGGCATCGGCGTGATCATGGACTGGGTGCCGGCGCACTTTCCGAAGGACGCCTTTGCGCTTGGGCGGTTCGATGGTTCCGCGTTGTACGAACATCTCGATCCGCGAAAAGGGGAGCATCCCGATTGGGGCACGTACATTTTTAACTACGGCCGCAACGAGGTGCGCAATTTTCTGATTGCCAATGCGCTTTACTGGTTCAAGGAGTTTCACCTCGATGGACTGCGAGTGGACGCGGTGGCGTCGATGCTTTATCTCGACTACAGCCGCAACGAAGGCGAGTGGGAGCCGAATGTTTTCGGTGGACGCGAGAACCTCGAGGCGATCAAGTTGTTAAAAGAGTTGAACGAGATAACGCATCGCGAGTGTCCGGGGACAATGATGATCGCCGAGGAGTCGACCTCGTGGCCCGCCGTGAGTCATCCGGTTTATGCGGGCGGGCTTGGGTTTGATTTCAAGTGGAACATGGGTTGGATGCACGACACGCTGAAGTACTTTCAAACCGATCCGCTGTTTCGCGCGGGGAACCATAATGCGCTGACGTTTGGGATGGTCTATGCGTGGAGTGAGAACTTCGTGCTGCCGTTTTCGCACGATGAGGTTGTTCATATGAAGGGCTCGCTGCTGAACAAGATGCCAGGGACGGAGGAGCAGAAGTTTGCGACATTACGGGCGCTTTATGCCTACATGTGGGCGCATCCGGGAAAGAAGTTGTTGTTCATGGGAGGTGAGTTTGGACAGTGGCGTGAGTGGACCGAAACCGAGAGTCTCGATTGGCACTTGTTGGACCAGCCGTTGCACGGCGGGGTTCAGAAACTGGTGAGCGATCTTAATCGAATCTATCTCGATCACGACGCCTTATGGAGCGCGGACGGTGAAGCTGCGGGCTTCGAATGGATCGACGTCGACAACGCTGCTCAAAACATTGTGGCTTTCATCCGCCGTTCACCACAGTCTGATAGAGAATTGATCTGTGTGGCAAACTTTTCCGCTGTGCCAAGATCTGGCTACCGCTTGGGTCTTCCTGGCGAGGGTCATTACCGCGTTTTTGTTAACACTGATGAAGAAGAATACGGCGGCCGCAGTGGCTCTCCGATTCGAGATTTAGATTCCGAATCCGTCCCGTCTCACGGCCGCGCGCACTCAGTTCAAATAGATCTTCCACCCCTCACCACCGTCTGGTTGGGGTGATCCGCCTACTTTTGTATCTGATTGCCTCTGCCGGATGCAGGGGAAACGGACCGTCCGCGTGTGCGCTTACAATTAGCCGAATCGTCTTTACGTGAGTGAATAGACGCGACTTGAACCGCTTCGAGAAAAATTTTCATTGACGCACCCGCCTATTCCGTCCAGAATTTCCTCAGTTGCCATTTCTCATACCTATTATGTATGAGAAGTTCAAGGAACTCGACGGCACGCATCCGTGGCGGAATGTGAGTCCCGATGGTTATGTTGATTATCGGGCGCGTTACCGTCCGCAGGGTCGTGTTCTCTTTTTCAACTTCCCACTCGCAAAAGAGATGGGACTGATCGCTGACGATCACCCGTCAAGCATCAACAAAGATCTCGAACAAGTAATCCTCGACACCTTCTCGCTCCGCATCATCAACGAGTACGATCTGGAGCACGGTACGAAGTTTCCACCTGACAGCGTTCGGCCGAAACCGTTCATGGCTACGCGCTACCTCCAGACTCAACATCGCAACAAACAAGGCAAAACATCCGGCGACGGCAGAAGTATCTGGAACGGTTGTCTGCGAAACGACAATCTCACGTTCGACCTCTCGAGCCGTGGCACCGGGGCGACAATCCTTAGCCCCGGCGCAGTCGAGGCGAACACAGTAGTTGCGACCGGCGACACGACTTACGGTTACTCATCAGGTCTCGCTGAGTTGGACGAGATGTTAGGCAGCGCCGTGATGTCGGAGATCTTTTACCGCCAGGGAATTCCAACCGAACGATGTCTCGCGGTGATCGGTTTTCCTGATGGGACGGCGATCGGCGTGAGGAGTGCGCCGAATTTGATTAGACCGGCGCACATGTTTCGGTACCTCAAACAAAACCGGCACGCGGAACTCAAAGCCTCAGTCGATTACTTCATCGATCGCGAGATCGAAAACGGCACGTGGACCTTCACCGACGATCCAGCGCAACGCTACGCAACCGCGCTCGACTACTTCGCCCGCAACTACGCCAAACTCGCCGCCCTGCTCGAAGAAGAGTACATCTTCAACTGGCTCTCCTGGGACGGCGACAACATGCTCGCCAGCGGCGCGATTCTGGATTACGGATCAATCCGCCAGTTTGCCGCCAAGCACGACAAGTATCGTTTCAAAGACGTCGATCGTTATTCAGCTTCACTGGCGGAGCAGCGTGGTTGGGCCAGAACGCTGGTCCAGGTTTTCGCGCAAACGATGGACTTCATCGAGACGGGTGAAAAGAAAAACCTGAATACGTTCAAGAATGCGGAGTGCCTGCGCGTCTTCGACGAAGCGTTCGCCAGCGAACGCGACCAGCGAATGCTCTGGCGCATGGGTTTTACTCCGGAGCAGATCAGCCACCTGATGGCTAACGCGCAAATTGAGATTCGCGACTTCGACCGCAGCTTAAGCTACTTCGAGGATCGAAAAGTTTCGAAGGGAATCGAAAAACTTCCCGACGGCTTCACGCACAATCCGGTGTTTCTGATCCGCAACCTGCTGCGAACATTGCCCGGTTACTACCTCTCGCAAGCAATAACCCGCGCAGACGATGAAAGCGCGCACATGCCAAACGAGATCTTTTTGCAAACGATGGCCGCGTCGTACGTCGGCAAGAAAGATCTCAAACTTACAGATACGCGGATCTCACAAATCCGAGCGCTTCAGGAATCGTACTTGCGACTGGTCGCTGCACTCGGTGGACCACTCCACCTCGTGCTGCAAACACTTCAGGAACGATCGGCAGTGATCAATCATCGTCATCGCATCACGGGTGACGCTGTTACGTGGATCATCGAAGAAGTGATCTCGATGAAAGGCAAGATCAAAATCGACGGTCTACAGGAAGCGATCGACGCCTTCATCGACTCACAAGTCCTGATACCCGGCAAGTGGCGCCCCGTTTCACCCACCCACCTCAAGTCAAACACTTTAAAGTCGCGTTTGCTGAAAAAGATCCAGGAGAATTTGGAAGCATACAAGGAATCGATTTAAGCTTGCAGGCATGATCGAATGGCGCGACATCCGCGAGCAGTTTCCGGTAACTGCCAACTGCGTTTATCTCAACACCGCCGCTGCGGGCCCACTGGCGCGAGCCACTGCCCAAGCCGCAGTCAGTTACTACGAGCAGATGAAGAACGACGGCGATCTGCACTGGGACGACTGGCTCGCGCGGCGCGAAGAAGTGCGAGCGAAAATAGCGGCATTCGTCAACGCCGAGCCTGACGAGATCGGTCTGACTACAAACACGTCCAGCGGCATGAACATTATTGTCGACGCGCTGGAAAAACACGGTGAAGTGATCTCTTGCGATCTGGAGTTTCCCGTCACGACGATTCCGTGGATGCACCGGCGTATTCCGGTCCACCTCGTGAAATCAGTCGATGGCGTGGTGCGGCCGGAAGACCTGCGCGTCGCGATGAACACACGCACGGGCATCATCTCGATTAGTTATGTGCAGTTCTCGAACGGTTTTCGATCCGATCTAGAAGCGCTCGGCGAGTTAAAAGGCGCGCACGCACTCGTCGTCAACGCCAGTCAGGCGGCGGGGGCGTTTGAGATTGACGTGAAGCGCATGAAGATCGACGCGCTGTGCTCGACGGGCCACAAGTGGATGCTGTCTGGTTACGGTTCTGGCTTTGTTTACCTAAGCAGGGAACTACAGGCGAATTCTCATCCGCGTTCGATCGGTTGGCTTAGCGTGCAGGATCCTTACGGCGTGAAAAACGACGAGGTGCATCTGCGCCGAGATGTTTCAGCTCGGGCCGAGCTCGGATGTCCGCATTTCGCAGGAGTTTTCGCGCTCGGCGCTTCCGTTGATTTCATGCAGTCGATCGGAATGAAAAACATCGAGGCTCGCGCCCTTGAATTGAATCGACTGTTGACCGATCGGTTGCAGGAGGCGGGTTGGCGAGTGCTCTCGCCACTCAGCGAAGAACAATTTCGTTCGGCTGAGACGTTGGTCGAAGCTGAAAACCCTGCGCGCGTCGTCGGCGCTTTGGCGGCAAACAAGATCATCGTTACTGAAAAACCTGAAGGAATTCGCGTCTCCACTGACTTTTTCAATAACGAAGAAGATATCGACCGATTGATCGATGGTCTTCACGCTCTTAGAGCGGAATAGTGGGGGCGAACTAAGCAGTTGCAGCGCGAGCTTTTTGTTCTAACGGCTTCAGCGTTTCATAGATAAGTGCGTGTGTTGGAACCTCGATGCCGGATTCACGCGCCAGGCGCACGACCGCTCCATTCTGTGACTCGAGTTCCGATGGTCTTCCCGCCGTGATGTCTCGTTGCATCGAACTCGTCGCATCTTCTGGCAATGCGTCGATGCTAGCCATCGCGTTGTCGATCGAGCTTGATGTCAGTTTTATTCCGCGCGAAAGAGCTAACGAGTAAATCTCTTCCATTGCTGCGAGCATTTGCGTGCGCCATTTTGGATCTTGCCGAAGAGCTCCAGCGGGCGCGTTAGCTACGGCGCCGACACCACTAAACGACGCTATGAAAAGAAACTTGGTCCATAGTGCAGCTTGAATGTCTGGAGCGACTGTTATTTCCAAGCCGGCCCGCTTGAACAACTGTTCGATCCGCGTGATCCGATCGGTCCTTCGATTGTTGGACTCTCCGATCACAATCGAGGGCGTGAAGCCGGCGTGTTTGATATGACCCGGTTCGACGACGAAGCTAACAATTCTGCACAGTCCGCCGATTACCCTGTCAGCACCGAGCTCATGAACAAGCTGCGGGACAGCATCGACGCCATTTTGCAAGGGCAGCACAGTAGTCTCGGGACCGACCAGCGGTCTCATCGAGTGCGCTGCCTCCGGAACTTGCCACGCTTTAACGCCTATAATCACCAGATCAACTTCGCCGACCTCGTTAACATCATCGGTGGCCTTTGCGGGGAAGACGACAAAATTCGCTATGCTACTTTCGACGACCAGCCCTTTGGCTTTGATCGAGCGAAGGTGCGCGCCGCGCGCGATGAACGTAACGTCTTCGCCTGCGTGCGCCAGACGTCCGCCAAAGTAACCGCCGACTCCGCCTGTTCCAAAAACAGCGATCCTCATAGATTGTTGTGTGTATCAGCGACGTGATTTGCGAACAGGTTTCTTCTTTGCCGATTTGCCGCTGCCGCCCGGTGTAAACGTCGCGCGCGATAGTCGAATGAATGTTTGCATGATTGGAGATTCGTAACCGCCCGTCAGTTGAGCGATTCCGAGTTCCCAGTTGATCTCTGCGCCTTCGATCCACCAGCGCACCAGCGTCCCATTCTCTACCTCTTCAATAACCGATTGGAGCGGCACGATTCCGACGCCCATGTCAGCCTCGACCATCCGGCGAATCGCCTGTTGGCGGCTCAGTTCCATTGCGACGTGAAGTGTGACGCCCGCCTGCGCGAAGAACTGATCGATCAATCGCCTCGTGTTGCCGCCGCGTTCGCCGAGAATTAAGCGTTCACCCGCAAGTGTGTAGGCGCTGATCGTGCGTTGTTTGGCGAGCTTGTGCCGGGGCGAAGCGATCGCGACCAGTTGGTCCTCACTGAGTCGTTCGGTCTTGATGCCGCGCACATCGACAGGCAGTGAGACGAAAGCGATATCGGTGTCGCCGGCGAGGATCTGGTCCACCAGCACTTCGCTGGTTCCGGATGTGACGCTGATCTCGGCTCCGGGGTGCTGCGCGCGCAGTTCGGCAAGGATTGAAGGCAATTGGTCCGTCAGGACCATCGCCGACGCACTGCCGATGCGCAAACGGCCGCGCTCGGCGCCCGCGAGCTCCGCGATCTCGTCCAGCGCCGCGTCGTGCTCTCGCAAGATGTGCCTGGCGCGCCGCAAAAGCTGTTCACCGGCTTCGGTCAAAATCACGTGTCGCGGCGCCCGCACAAACACCTTTGCGCCGATTTCGTTCTCCAATTGGCGAATCTGCATGCTGATCGCCGCCTGGGTCACATGTACCCTTAAAGCTCCCGCCGTGAAAGTCCCCGATTCCGCGATAGCCACGAAAGCCCTTAATTGTCGTATTTCCATGCCTTGCTCCACATATCAAGATGCATTATCGGAATAATAAAATCTTTTAGTTTGGATTATAAGTCCACGACCCCTAGAATGATCAACCACGCTACATCGAGCCGTTGGTCTATCCGGCCCCCGTAGCTACCATTGTGAGCACTGAACGACGAACAGCAGATCTCTCGCCAGCTAAACGGTTGCACACGCAGAATTCGGTGGTGGGTGTCGACGGCGGTGGCACCAAAACGGAAGCTGTGATCATGGACGCCAACTTCCGTGTGATCGGTGAAGGCCTGGCTGGACCATCCAACCCGTTGCGAGTCGGGATCGCCGGCGCGGCCACGGCTGTGCGCGAGGCGATCGATAGTGCTTGTGCGATGGCGAAACTGCGGCGCAACGATCTGGTTGCTGCACAAGTCGGGCTCGCCGGGGCGCGGCGACGAGAGTTGCGCGAACGCATGCGCGAGACGTTGACGCGACTCGACATGGGCGAACTTGAAGTGGTCACCGATGCCGATATCGCCCTCTACGGTGCGACTGATGGAGCGCCGGGTTTGGTGGTCATCGCCGGTACCGGTTCGGTTTGTTGCGGCATCAACGCTCGTGGGAAACGATTCTGCGCGGGTGGGTGGGGACCGATTGCGGGTGATGAAGGCAGTGGCGCTTGGTTGGCGCGCCGCGCGTTGCGCGCTGTCGCTTATGCGTCGGATGGGCGTGGTCCACAGACCGCCTTGACCGAGTTGGCCTGTGCCTATTTTCATGTCACCAGCGCCGACGATCTAAACACGGCAATCTATGCGCCGACGATAACCAACGAGCGTCTCGCGGGCCTTGGCCGCGATGTGGTAAATGCCGCCAAGATGAAGGATCCGGTCGCGCTGCAAATCGTTGCGGAGGGCGGTACCGAGCTGGGCGCGGCGGCGACGGCTGTTATTCGTCAGCTTCAGATGGAGCACGACCGTTTTCAAATCGCGTACGTGGGAGGTGTCTTCCGCTCGGCGGGCGATTTGATGCTGAATACGCTGCGCGGGGAAGTTAAGCGGGTCGCGCCGCGTGCGTACTTTGAACCGCCGCATTTCGCCCCGGCCGTGGCTGCAGCTAGAATGGCTCGCGAACGCATCAATCACATTGCTCTCGCAGTCTGAAGGTCTCTGCGTAGATTCTCTGCGTGCTCGCGCCTCTGCGGTGTAACTGCTTCCACAACATATTGACCGCCGAGGCGCAAAGGACGCAGAGATTCGCAGAGAGAGCCGGTTACAACGGATGAGTACTGAAACAGGCGTCTCGCTTCCGATTACCGAACAAGACAATCCACGTTCAGCGAACCTTAGCGCACAGTCTGCGGCTGAGATCGTCGCCCTGATGAATACGGAAGACGCGACAGTGGCGGGCGCGGTGCAGCTGGTGATTGGCGATGTTGCAGCGGCTGTGGAAGCGATTGTCGAGCGGTTGCGAAACGGCGGCAGACTCTTCTATATCGGGACCGGAACTTCAGGTCGGCTCGGCGTGCTTGACGCGTCGGAGTGTCCGCCGACGTTTGGCGTCTCTCCGGAGTTGGTCCAGGGCGTGATCGCCGGTGGATACGATGCATGTCATCGCGCGGTTGAAGCTTCGGAAGACGACGCGGAAGCAAGCAGCGCAGACTTGCGCGCGCAAGGTTTCAACGGCGGCGATGTTTTAGTTGGCATCGCAGCGTCGGGACGAACGCCGTACACCGTAGGTGCTGTTTCGTATGCGCGTTCATTGGGTGCATTTACCGTCGGACTTACTTGTGTTCCGGGTTCGCCAATTACGAAGGCAGCGGAGTTGAGCATTGTGCCGGTTGTTGGACCGGAAGTCGTGACCGGATCGAGCCGGCTCAAAGCGGGCACGGCGCAAAAGATGGTGCTCAACATGCTTTCGACCGCGACGATGGTCCAGCTCGGCTACGTCACCGGCAATCGCATGTCGCACCTGAAGCCTGGTAATACAAAACTACGTGAACGAGCAGTGCGCATCGTGATGGCGGAAACTGGTTTAGACCAAACGGCGGCGACTATGGCGCTTGAAGCTTCAGGCTGGGACGTTCGTGAAGCAATAAGATCGACAGTAGACTGAATGAAACCCCTCGATCTGTTCATCATCTTTGCGTACCTGATCGGGATTGTTCTGTTCGGCACGTGGTTTGGCCGCAAACAGAAGACTACGAGCGCTTACTTTCTCGGCAACAGATCGGTACCCTGGTGGGCAGTTGCTTTCTCCATCGTCGCCACTGAAACATCGACCATCACCTTCATCTCCGTGCCGGGAATCGCGTTTGCCCGCGGCGGAAACTTCCAGTTCTTGCAACTGGTCTTTGGGTACCTGCTTGGGCGCATAGTCATTTCATTGCTGTTCATTCCGTCTTACTTTCGCGGTGATCTCCTGACCGTTTACCAGCTTCTCGATCGTCGTTTCGGCGGCAAGATCAAAATGCTCGCGGCGTCGCTCTTCGTTGTCATGCGCAACATCGCCGACGGGATTCGACTCCTGCTGACGGCGATCGTACTTTCAGCTGTTTACGCCGCTTTTCAACCGGCGGGAAACGTTGAAATGATCACGATCGCGTCGATTGTTTTGATTGGGGTCGCCATGATCATTTTCACCTACTTCGGTGGTATGGAAGCGGTGATCTGGGTCGAAGTGGTCCAACTCGGGATCTATATAGCGGGCGCGATCGCCGCCGGCGTGATTCTCGTGACGTCGATCGACGGCGGCTTCGGCACGGCCAGCTCGTTGGCGGCGCAGTTTGGAAAGTTTTCAGTCTTTGATTTTGCATTTGACTACACAAAGACATTCACCTTCTGGTCCGGACTGATCGGCGGGTGCTTTCTCACGATGAGCACCCACGGTACGGACCAGTATCTGGTGCAGCGTTATCTCTGCACAGACCGGCCTCGGAAGGCGATCGTGGCACTCTTAACGAGCGGCGCCATTGTGTTGGCCCAGTTCATCGGATTTTTATTTATCGGCGTGCTATTGTTTGCTTTCTACCAACCTTTTGCCGATCCGGGTTATGCCACTGCCGCCTCAACGGCGTTTCCGTTCACGGGCGGCGACCGCGTCTTTCCCGACTTCATTACGAAATACATGCCGAGTGGGCTGTCCGGCCTGGTAGTGGCCGCGATCTTCGCGGCGGCGATGTCGTCGTCGTTGAATGCAATCGCCGCGACGGCGGTCAATGATCTTTACAAGCCCTTCAAACCGAATCAGGACGACAAGCACTATTTAAAGGTTTCGCACCTGTTGACGCTGGTCTGGGGCGTGGTCCAGATCGGTGTGGCGCTAGCTATGCGCAATCAGCCGGGATCGGCATTGAGTCAGGCGTTGTCAATTGCTTCACTCATCAACGGTCCGATACTTGGCGTGTTTTTAGTGGGCACACTGTTGCGGCGCGTGAGCCAGCCCCCGGCGTTGGTTGGCATGCTCGTTAGTATTGGTTCGATGCTTTACGTCTTCCTGGCGACCACGATCGCGTGGACGTGGTACGTGTTTATCGGGAGCCTGATCACGGTGGTCGTGGCGTGGCTGGCGAGTTTCGCCTGGCAACATCCAAAACAAGTCGAGGGAAAAGAGCTGCATGACTCCTTTCGTGATTCGTCGCCTTCATCAGTGTCTTAGCGCAATCCTGTTGGTGATGTTGCTGGCATCGTCTGTGGTGCCGGCCAACCAGGCTTTGAAGATTGCTGCGTTTAAGCGCGACCCGAGCTCCGCCGCTTTGAAGTGGGCCAACGAAGAGCTGCGGAAGATGTCGCTCGAAGAGAAGGTGGGCCAACTGATCTCGGTCGGTGTTAACGCGACCTTTTTGAATCAGGAATCCGACGCTTATCGCACGCTCAAGCGTCACGTCGAAGAGAACAAGATCGGCGGCATCATTCTTTTTCGCGGGCCGGTTTACGAATCGGTGATTTTAGTGAACCGCATGCAGCAACTCGCGCGTCACCCGTTGCTTATATCTGCGGACCTGGAAGCGGGCGCCGGCATGCGCTTCGACGATACGGTCAACTTTCCGTGGAACATGGCCGTTGGCGCCACAGGCAATCCCGACTTCGCGCGCCGGCAAGGTGAGATCACTGCGCGAGAAGCGCGGACGCTCGGAGTTCAGCAGATCTTCGCTCCTGTGGTGGATGTGAATAACAACGCCGCGAATCCGGTGATCAATGTTCGGTCTTATGGAGAAGACCCCGCAGAGGTCGCGCGTTTCGCGGCCGCGTTCACAGAAGGCGCACAGGCGGCGGGTGTGATTGCAACTGCGAAGCACTTTCCCGGTCACGGCGACACGGCAGTCGATTCGCATCGCGGGTTGCCGGAGATCAACGTCTCGCGAGAACGTTTGAACTCGGTCGAGTTTGTTCCGTTCCAGGCAAGCGTCAACGCGGGTATCGGATCGGTGATGGTAGGCCACATCGCACTGCCGCAGATCGACTCGACAGCGATCAAACCATTGCCGCGCAATGTCAAATCCAAACCCATCGACACGGACGAAGCAGGTGAAATCGTCGATGAGAAGGCCACGATACCCGCAACACTTTCGCCCGTGTTGGGCCGCATTCTCCGGAACGATATGAAGTTTCCCGGAATGATTGTTACTGACGCGTTAAGCATGAGCGGCTTGACGATTTATTTCACTCCCGAAGAGTCGGCTGTGAGGGCGCTGGAAGCCGGTGCGGACATGCTGCTGAAGCCCGCTGACGTCGATGCGACTTTCCGTGGCGTTCGGGAGGCGGTGAAGAGTGGACGCATCACGGAACAACGCATCGAGGAATCGGTGCGCAAGTTACTCGCGTGGAAATACGATCTCGGCCTGGTGGAGCAGCGGCTCACGCCAATCGACGCGATCGATCGCGTCGTCGGCAGTCGTGACGTTCAAAAACTTGCCGGCGAGATTGCCGAGCGTGCGATCACGCTTGTCCGCGACGAAGACAAGATGTTGCCGCTCAAAAACTTGAAACCGGACGTCCGTATCTTCAATCTGGCGATCACGAACGGCGAGGACCGAAATTGGATAACCAATCCGTTCGTCGGTAAGTTGAATCGCTCGGGCTTGAAGGTCGAAACGATCGTGTTGGACGAGAGGTCGAGCGAACAAGACGTGCAAAAAGCGATCGAACGCGCGAAGTCAGCCGATGTGGTTCTTACATCGATGTACGGTCGCGTGCGATCGGGACAGGCGTCGAGTGTGGGACTTCCCGAGGCGGGATCCCGCGCACTGAACGCTCTGATTGATGCCAAAACGCCAGTGATCGCGATCAGCTTTGGCAATCCGTATCTGCTGCAAAATTATCCGGGCTTGCGCACTTATCTTGTTGCGTATGGCGACATGCCGAGTCTGCAACAGGCGGTTGCGCGCGGGTTGCTGGGCGAGATCGACATCGTGGGCAAACTTCCGATTTCGCTACCCGGTTTATACCCGCGCGGAACGGGAATCCAGTTGAAGGCGGCGAAATAATCGTATGCTTCGCTTAACACAAATCGTATTTGTTCTGACGCTGGTTGCGCAGCCGATCATTGCGCAACTCCCACACGCGAAACCAGAATCGGTATCCGTATCTGCATCGCATCTCGCCGCGATGGATTCAGTTATCACCGACGAGATATCGAAAGGTCGCCTGCCCGGCGCGGTCGTTACTGTTGGTCGCAAGGGCCGTCTCGTCTGGCAAAAAGTTTACGGCTCGCGCGCAGTCGAACCGTCGCGTGAACCGATGACGACGGATACGATCTTTGATGCGGCGAGTCTGACGAAAGTCGTTGCTACAGCGACGAGCATCATGATCCTTGTCGAGCGTGGCAAGGTCCGTTTGAACGATCCCGTATCGCGTTACATTCCGGAATTGAAGGGCGAGGGCCGCGAGCGAATTACGATCGAACAGCTACTAACACATGTCTCCGGCTACGCTCCTGATTTCGATCTGCGCGAACGTTGGACCGGACACGATGAAGCGGTCAAGCGATTGATTACGGAACCACTGCGCAATCCTCCCGGAACGCGCTTCACTTACAGCGACATCGGATTCATCGCGCTGGGTGAAGTGGTTGGACGCGTGAGCGGTATGCCGCTGGATCAGTTTGCGAAGAAGAACATCTTCGAGCCTTTGAAGATGCGCGATACCGGCTTTCGTCCGGATGCAGGTTTGCAGTCGCGGATTGCGCCGACGGAGAAACGTCGCGGGCAGCTCAGCTATCTTGGCGATACGGCTGCGAACGTGGGTGCTGAAGGTGAGATGTGGTTGCGGGGACAAGTGCACGACCCGACGTCGTATCGCATGGACGGAGTAGCAGGACATGCGGGGCTATTCTCCACCGCACGTGATCTCGCGATCTATTGTCAGATGATCCTGAACGGAGGCGAGTACGGCGGCGTCCGTGTACTCGCACCGCTGACTATCGCTGAAATGACTCGCCCTCGCATCATCAACAACACGGGCGGCACGCGCGGGCTTGGCTGGGACATCAACACCAGCTTTTCCAGCAATCGCGGCGAACTTTTCCCCCTCGGCTCGTTTGGCCACACGGGCTTCACGGGTACGTCGATCTGGATCGATCCGGCGAGCTCGATGTTTGTAGTTTTTCTGAGTAACCGCGTGCATCCGGACGGGAAGGGAGACGTTGGACCATTGCGCGGCCGCGTCTCTTCAATCGTCGCCGGTTCGGTAACGGACACTGCAGTGGTAGAGCGCGCGCGTGAGCAGGCGTCGAATTACTACACCGAAACGATCAAGAGCCTGCAACAGTTTTCGTCGCATCTCAATTCGTCGTCGGCTTCCGTAAAAGTCTTGACTGGTATCGACGTGCTCGAGCGCGACGGCTTCAAACAACTTGCAGGACTGCGGATCGGTCTCGTCACAAATCACACTGGGCGTAACCGCGAAGGCCGCGCGACGATCGACGTACTGAACAAAGCTCCCGGCGTCCGGCTCGTCACGCTGTTTTCTCCCGAACACGGTATTCGCGGACTTGCAGATGAAAAAATCTCCGATTCGAAAGACGATGCCACCGGCCTGCCGATCTACTCGTTATACGGCGAGACTCGACGTCCGAAACCTGAACAACTAAAGGATCTTGACGCCCTCGTGTATGACATCCAGGACGTCGGCGCTCGTTTTTACACTTACATTTCCACGCTCGGCCACATCATGGAAGAGGCAGCGAAGGCAAAAATCCCCGTGTTCGTGCTCGATCGTCCGAATCCAATCGGCGGCATTGACGTCGAGGGCCCGACTGCCGACAGCGATAAACTCGCGTTCGTCTCCTATCACACGATTCCCACTCGTCATGGATTGACGGTTGGCGAGCTGGCCCAACTCTTCAATCGTCAACGGAAGATCGGTGCCGACCTGCGCGTGATCAAAATGGACGGCTGGCGGCGTTCGATGTGGTTTGATGAAACGAATCTTACGTGGATCAATCCGTCACCTAACATGCGCAGCCTGACTGAGGCGACGCTCTATCCAGGTGTAGGTCTACTCGAGACGACGAACGTCTCTGTTGGACGCGGCACTGACACGCCGTTTGAAATAGTCGGCGCGCCGTGGATTAAGGGCGACAAGCTGGCTGATTATTTGAACCAACGATCGATTCCGGGCGTTCGTTTTGTGCCGCTTCGTTTCACCCCGAAGGCTTCCGTGTTCAAAGATGAAGAATGCGGTGGCGTAAATATCATCATCACGGATCGCGGGGCCTTTCGTCCGCTGCTTACCGGAATGGAAATGGCACTGGCGTTGCGGAAGTTGTATCCAAACGATTGGGCGGTTGATAAGTACCTGCGGCTGCTGGTCAATGCCGACACGCTCGAACGGATCAAACGTGGTGAGACGGCGCGAGAGATCGTCAACTCATGGAACAGTTCATTGCAAGAGTTTCGACAAGCGCGCGCCGAAATACTGCTCTACAACTAAGGAGTTCTCCCGCCAAGACGCAAAGGCCAACCCCTTTTTGTTTCCTTAGCGCCTTGGAGGGAGATCTTTTACGACGTAAAGAAACCGGCTCTTCACCAAACACTCTTGATATTCATCCTCGGCGGTAGAGTCGATCGTGATCCCACCGCCAACGCTGCACGTCGCGAGGTTTGTCTCTGTATCAAGCACGACAGTACGAATCGCAACGTTGAAAGTGCAATCACCGCCGGGACGCAACAGGCCGATCGTCCCCGTGTAAGCGCCGCGAGGAAAGCGTTCGAGCTCCCGAATGATCTGCATCGTGCGAATCTTTGGCGCTCCGGTGACTGATCCGCAAGGAAAAAGCGCCCCGATTAACTCAACCAAACTTGTCCCACTTTTCAAAGTCGCTTCGACAGTTGACGTCATCTGCCAAACGGTCTCAAAGCGCTCGAGGTCGAATAGTGAAATTACATGAACGCCGCCCGGAATCGATACCTTTCCGAGATCATTGCGAAGTAGATCGACGATCATCACATTCTCAGCCCGGTTCTTGATCGAGTTTTGTAACCAACGCGCCAACTCTTCGTCTTCGTCAGCGGTGCGCCCACGATGCACCGTACCCTTCATCGGTTTCGTGGTGACATGATTGGCGCGGCGCTCGAAGAAGAGTTCAGGCGAGAGGGAAAGGATCTTGTAGCGCCCGAGGTCGAGGTAAGCGGAGTACTTTGCCCGCTGAGCCCGGTTAAGTTGCTGATACCACGCGAAAGAGTCACCGTTGAATGTTGACGTTAATGGGAACGAGTAATTGACCTGATAAGTATCACCGGCCGCAATTAAGTCTCTGATCCGCGTCAAGGAATCGTTGTATTCGTCTTTTGTAACCGCCGGTGACCAGGGATTTGAAGAAACAACAGAATGGATTTCATTCAGATCTGATGGCTCTGAGAAGACTCCAACCCAGGCGAGAGGAAAGCTGTCTGGTTTGTGTGTCAACAAGGCTGAGTCAAACGCCGGCGCCGCTTCGTAACTCAGCATCACCATTACGTAAGCGCCGTCCCGCGCACGCGTTTCTGCGAACTCCAAAATGTTCGTTACTTCACCAAAACTGGCCGCGGTGAGGGTCTCGATCGGGTCCGCAAACACGCAGGAATCAAAAAGTGCTGGCATCAGTAATTTTTATGAAAAGAATAACAATATTTAGCTAGCATTATTCCTGATCGGATATATAATCCGTCCGAATTTTCGCAGTTTCAACCCTTTCTTCAAAGCCAAATAAGTTGAGAAGGCCCCGTGTGCGTGTGTGTGTGTGCCGCGAGCCAACTCCAGTATTGAGAGGATGCCCATGAGAAAACCAATTCTTGCGTTCTTGCTCCTGACTGTTTGTCTTACGGCGGTCGCGCTGGGACAGGGTACCGCGTCGCGGGTTACCGGCACCGTCGTCGACGAAAAAGGATCGGTGGTTCCGGGTGCCGTTGTGACGCTTACTAACGAAGCCACCCAAAGCGTGCTCACTACCGAGACGTCGAGTGGCGGAACTTACGTCTTTGATTCTATACAAGTAGGAAAGTATACGGTTTCGGTCGAGAAGCAGGGTTTCAAAAAAGCGGTCTCCGTTGGCAACACCGCAAACATCAATCAACCACTGACTGTCGATTTCACACTCGAGATTGGTGGCTTGTCCGAAACCGTGCAAGTCGCCGCCACCGCGGAGGCGGTACAGACGAGCAGCTCGGGCAATATTGGCAACACCGTCGAGCAACGCACGCTCGTGACGTTGCCCATCGTCGGCAATCGCGGCCGCAATCCTCTCGAGTTCATTAACTTTCAGCCCGGCGTAGTGACAGGAGCAAACACCGGCGGCGGCATTCACGTCCACGGCTCGCGCGATCGCGCATTCAATTTCACACTCGACGGCATCGACATCAACGAGACCAGCGCCGGTGGCTCAAACTTTACTCCGATCCGCACGAACCCCGATTCGCTACAGGAGTTTCAGGTGGTGACGGGTAACTTCACCGCTGATCTTGGACGCAGCAGCGGCGCGCAAGTCACCCTCGTTACGAAGTCAGGGTCCAACGACTTTCATGGTTCGCTGTTCGAGTTCTATCAAACGCCGCGCTTTCACGCGAACGAATACAACAACATCATCAATCGCGCGGGACGGCCGCAGTTTCTGCAGCACATCTTCGGCGGATCGCTTGGCGGACCGGTTTACCTGCCGCGCTTCGGCGAAGGTGGTCCCACCCACTACAGCGGCAAAAACAAAACGTTCTTCTTTACGAACATTCAGTTCCTGCGAACCAGCCAGGCCTTCTTCGTGAATCGCACTGTTTACACGCAACAGGCGCGGAACGGTATCTATCGCTACGTAAACGGCGGGGTCAATCGCAATGCGACGCAAGCGAACCCTTCAGTCGACGCGAACGGTAATCCGCTACCCGGCCTGACAATCGGTTCGTACAACGTGCTGGCCAACTCCGGTGGTCTTGGATTTGATCCAACCACGCAGTTCATCATCGGGTTCACCCCGCTACCTAACAACTTCAACGTCGGTGATGGTCTTAACGTCGCCGGTTTCAGTTTCGTCGCGCCGCAAACCGAACGCCAGTACGACTTCACCACCAAGATTGATCACTACTTCAACGATCGACATTCGATGTACGTGCGCTGGGCCCATGGCGCCCAGAACACTCTTGGCGACAACGTCAACGGTGGACTGCAAAAGTTTCCGGGCATTCCAAACTTTGTCGACACCTATCGCACGCCTCGCAACCTGGCGGTCAACTATCGCTGGACCATGTCGCCAACAGTCGTGAATGAATTCATCGCGGGCTTCAACCGGTTCACGTTCAGCTTCAACAATCCCGACCCGCGAGAAAACCCGCCGGTCATTCTCAACGTGCCGAATGATCCGCTAAACCTGGAAGAACCGGTTAACAACCTGCGCACAATCACGACGTGGCAGTTCGCCGATAATCTTTCCTGGATTCACAACACGCACGCTTTCAAATTCGGCACCAACCTGAGGTTCCAGAAGCACGTTGACGATCGCAGCGCGGTCGCGGGCGTGTTGACGCGCGAACGCATCTTCCTGAGCACCGGCATCAACCCGGTGCCTGCATCGTTTCGAACGCAGGCCGGAGCCAACACGCTGGTTCCCGGCATCAACGCCGCGGACCGCACGCGTCTGGACAGCGTTATCAACGACCTGCTCGGACGTGTCGGCACCATCAATCAGGCATTCGTCGCGATTAGCGATAACGAGTTTGGTCCAGGTCGCACGCGCTTCCTCTACTCAGCCGAGTATCCTGAATACGATTTCTTCGCCCAGGACACGTGGAAGTTGCGACGTAATCTTACGCTCGACCTCGGTGTCCGCTGGGAGATGAGACTGTCGCCGCGTGCGCCGGACAACATCGTTCTTCGTCCGCAACAGCGACTGGCGCTCGGCGAACCGCCAACAAACGCGTTTCGCTTCGACGAAGGTAAGCTGTACGACGATTCGCTTTACTTGTTTGCTCCCACGGTTGGTGTCGCGTGGGATCCGAACGGCGACGGCAAGAGTTCGATTCGTGCGAACTACCGACTCGCGTACGACCGCACCAACACATTCCTCTTTTCGTCCTTTATATTTCAAAGCGCTCCCGGCCTGACCCGCGCCGTGACTAACAACTCGTTCGGTCAGAACGGTGGTCTGTTGCGGCAGGGCGTGCCAACGTTGAACTCAAATGACGTTACGCCGCTCCAGTTTCGACAACCTCCCTCGTTTTCGACCAACTCGCTGAACGTCGTCGATCCGGAACTCAGTAACCCAAAAACGCACCAGTACTCAGTGAGCTTCCAACGCGAAATCGGTTGGAAGAACGTACTTGAGATCAATTACATAGGACGTCGGGGCCGCGATCTCTACAGCGGTTACGATGTGAACCAGGTAGACATTCGCAACAACGGCTTCCTGACCGCGTTCGAACAGTTAAGGAACACCGGCAACAGCACGGTAATCAACAACCTTCTCGCGGGCCACTCGGGTCTTACGCTAGTGAATGGTGTTCGTGAAACCGGTTCGCAGTTTTTGTTGCGGCAGTCACTCGCCGGACCAGTTAGACTCGCAAACGGAACGACGACCACCAACCTCGTTGCCGCGGGTGCCGTAGCGCAAGCAGCGTTTATCATCGCCCAGAGCACTCAGGGAGCATTCTCGGGCAAGTCGGGCATGACGTTGATCGCCAACGGCTTCAGTCCGTTCTTCTTCCAACCGTATCCGCAGTTCACTGGCGCTGTGAATGTGATTGAGAACCAGGATCGTTCGCGCTACGACGCGCTCGAGATCCAAGTGAGCCGTCGCTCTTCGAAAGGACTAGCGTTCCAGGCCAGCTACACACTTGCGAAGTCGGAAGATACGCGTTCGTTCGATCCTGCTTTCACGCTCATTACGAGAGGTGGAACGGGACAGTCGGCGGGGAACACTCCGTTCGACATCAACAATCGCGAGTTGAATTACGCGCGCTCCGATTTCGACCGGCGTCACGCGATTCAGGGCTACGTGCTTTACGAACTTCCGTTCGGGAAGGGGAAACGGTTTGGCGCCGGTTGGGGTCGAACGGCAGACTTCCTGCTCGGTGGTTTCAACGTGGCGGGTGTGATGCGTCGTTACTCGGGACGTCCGTTCACGGTTTTCTCAGGCAGCGGTACTCTTTCGCAGGTCGTGTTCACGCCTGCGAGTTGTGATAATTGCTCGCCGGATCTCGGCAATATGGTGCTCGAGAATGGCCGCAACGTTTTCTTCACTGCCGAGCAACGCGCGAGGTTCTTTGTACCCGCGGCCGGTGAACCAAGCAACGTTGGTCGGAACTTCTTTGACGGTCCATCGTTCTTCAACCTCGACATGACAGTCGGTAAGAAATTCCGGTTCTCGGAAACGCAGGACCTCGAGATTCGTGTCGAAGCACAGAACGTAACCAACACTCCATCATTCGCGGTGCCCGATGGTAATTTGATTCTGACCAGCGGTTCGTTTGGTCAGATTCTGGGAAACACGACCAGTACTTCTCGGAAAGTCCAGTTTGTGGCGAAGTTCAACTTCTAACCACAAAGGCACAAAGAAGAACACAAGAGGCACAAAAAAGCAGGTTCGGCTGTGATGGTCGAACCTGCTTTGTACTTTGTTCTTGGTGCTTCGTACTTTGGCTTTGGTCCTTTGTACTGGTCCTGCTTTTTGTGCCTTCTTGTGCCTTTTGTGGTTAACCTCTCCTTATCAATTAATCTTATCGATTGAATAAAAATCTTTAGCTTCTATTATCCCTCCGGTTCGCCTATAATTCGCTTTCTTCCGGTTTTACTACACGAAAAGTGAAGACGAGTCTCTTCAAGTCTGCTTTGTTAGCCTTGATTGCGCTGGCGCTTGGAACTCTGCTAAGCGGCCGGCTGGACCAACCTGCGCGTGCGCAAGTTCGCGCTTACGATCTCGTCATCGTCAACGCACGCATCGTCGACGGCAGCGGCAATCCCTGGTTCCGAGGCGACGTCGCAGTCAAAGACGGACGTATCGTCCGTGTCGGTCGCATCGCGCCTGAGGCTGCCGCGAAGACAATCGACGCCAGAGATCAGATAGTCGCGCCGGGGTTCATCGACGTCCACACGCACGTCGAGACGATCTACAGCTTGCCCACCGCGGAGAATTTCGTGCGCATGGGCGTAACTTCACTCGTCACGGGAAACTGTGGATCGTCGGCGACCGACGTGGGCCAGTTCCTTGGTCGCGTGAACGAAAAACCACTCGCATTGAATATCGCCACCTTGATTGGTCATGGTTCGGTCCGTCGTCAGGTGATGGGCGCCGATGATCGCGCGCCGACTGCCGATGAGCTGGCGAAGATGGAAGCGGTTGTCGAGCAGGGAATGAAAGATGGCGCTGTTGGTCTGTCAACGGGACTAATCTATGTTCCGGGAACATACGCGAAGACCGATGAACTCGTTGCTCTCGCTCGTGTTGTAAGTCGTCACGGTGGCTTGTACGCGACGCACATGCGTAATGAAGGCGACAAAGTTGCCGACGCGATTCGCGAAAGCATTTTGATTGGCGAGCAGGCACGACTACCCGTCGAGATCTCCCACTTCAAGATCAGTAACAAGAAACTCTGGGGCCAAACGCCGATGACGCTCGGCCTCGTGCGTGAGGCACGTGCGCGAGGACTCAATGTCACAGTCGATCAATATGCTTACACCGCAAGCTCGACTTCACTGTCATCTCGATTGCCGAGCTGGTTGCACGCCGGTGGTTTTGAGGAAGCGAAGAAGCGACTAGCCGACAAAGCGACGCGCGAGCGCGTGATCAGCGACACGAAAGACGCACTCAAGCGCAGCGGCTTCAAAGAGTACTCATTCGCGGTTGTCGCCTCTTACGGTCCTGACAAGTCATTCAACGGAAAATCGATCGCCGAGATCACAAAGCAGGTTCGCAACAAGAGTGACGTGACAAGCCAGATTGAACAGATGCTCGCGATGTACGAAGCAGGCGGCGCAAGCATGATCTATCACGGCATGAATGAAGACGACGTTAAGAGGATCATGCAGGAACCGTTCACGATGATCGCGTCAGACGCCGGCGTCCGACAGGTAGACGATAGCGTCCCGCACCCGCGTGGCTATGGCAACAACGCGCGCGTGCTGGGTCAGTACGTTCGCACTCTGAAACTTATCTCGCTGGAAGATGCCATTCGGAAGATGACGTCGCTACCGGCGCAGACGTTTGGGTTTCGCGACCGCGGCATGATTCGCGAGGGTTTCGCCGCAGACATCGTCATTTTCGACGAAAAAACGATCATGGACCAGGCGACATTCGATAAACCGCACCAGTATCCGTTGGGCATCAGTTACGTTCTCGTAAATGGCGCGGTGGTCCTGACAAACACTCAAATGACAGAGGCGCGTCCCGGAGTGGCCCTGCGCGGCGCGGGTGCGGCGCTAACCAATAAAGAGATCTCCATTCGATGAAATGAGGAGGAGCCCATGTTCTACTCTAATTCCAATCGTCAATTTTTCTTTCTCACACTCTTTTGCGCCGCGCTGCTTCTACTACCCGCGACGGCATCTGCACAAACAGTCACCGGAACATTGCAAGGCAATGTTAGTGACGCGCAAGGTGCGGTAATACCGGGCGCGGAGGTCGTCATCCGCAACATGGATACGGGCCAGGAGCGCACGTTACAGACGAATAGTGAGGGAGCTTACGTCGCGTCGTTTCTCCCGCTGGGCCGTTACACCGTGACGGCCTCTAGTACGGGATTCAGCAAAGTGTCTCAGGAGAGCATCGAGGTCACTTTGAACAAGACCCGAGTGGTCAATTTCACCCTGAATCCGAGCTCGGTTACTGAGGCTGTGGTGGTTACGACAGAAGCTGCACCCATCAACACGACCAACGCGGAGATAAAAGGATCGCTCAATGCCCAGGAAATTCTCGACAAGCCGACTCTCAACCAGGGCAGCTTTCTGTCGCTTGCTGAAACCTTCGCCGGGTTTCAGGAGAACCCCACGGCGGGACAAAACAATCCGACCGCGTCATCCGGCTCATCGATAAACTTCAATGGCACCGGCACGCGCGGCGCGACCTTCCAAATCAATGGCGTGAATAACGACGACTCCTCCGAGAATCAGAACCGCCAGGGCGCTTCGTTATCCACCATCAAAGAGTTTCAGGTCATCACCAACAACTTCAGCTCGGAATTTGGACGCGGTTACGGCGCAGTCGTGTTGGTCCAGACCAAGTCAGGAACAAACGAGCTCCACGGCGACGTCTACTGGTATCACAACGACAGTGCGTTGAACTCAACGAACAACGTCTTTGCTCCCGGCGTTAAGAAAGGCGTCACACGCCGCAACCAATTTGGATTCACATCAGGCTTTCCGCTGTTGAAAGACCGACTGTTTAGTTTCGTGAGTCTGGATCACACGGAGAACAGTGGCGCAAACAACTTCAATCGCGATGTCTTTACTCTCGCGGAGCGCAATCCGGCGAATTGGTTCCTAACGACGCCGGCGAACAACACTCCGGCGAATCGCGCTTTCGTCCAGGACATCATCGATCGCTTTGCGAATGCCGTTCCGAACGATCCGGCGGCTGGTCCAAGAGTTTTCCGTGGGCAACAGGGATTTGATTTCCCGGCGCGCGATTATTCGGGCCGGCTCGATTGGAATCCCTGGTCGCAAGACAACATCAGTGCGCGCTGGCATTACACGCGCCAGAAATTCGTTGCCGACGACATCATTATCGGCGAACGCGCCGATCAGAACCACAAGCAACAGAACTTTGGTTTGACCTGGACGCGTTTGTTCTCCGCGAAATCTGTCGGAGAATTTCGCTATGGTCTTGGTTTAAGAACTACGCTAGTCAACATAGCGGCTGGCAACGACACTCCGATAATTCGGTTCTTTAACCCGAGCCCGATTACGACACAATCCAGCATCGGCAGCGCCGGTAACTTTCCGATTCAGCGATACCAAACCGATAACCAATTTGTTTACAACTTCACGACCCTTTTTAGTAAACACTACCTCAAACTGGGAACAGATATCCGCCGGCAAAACCTTGACGACCTGGCAGACAATTTCTCGCGTGGTTTTTACAGCAGCACCGTCGCGACCTGTAACGGCATAAATTACGGTAACGGTTTCAACCAGCTCATCAACGGCTGCACGCCCAACTATCAGAAAGGCTTCGGACCATTCTTTCTGGAGAACCGTAATAGCGAGGCGAATTTCTACGCCGAAGACAACTGGAGAATCAGCCCCCACCTCACTCTCAACCTCGGGTTGAGATATGAATATGTTTCCGCGCCGGAGGAAGCTGCGGACCGGATCGCTTACGGCATCAGCGCCGACAAGGACAACTGGGAGCCGCGAATCGGGTTTGCATGGAGTCCGGATTTTCAGACTGGCTTCCTGCACAGCTTGTTTGGCAGCGCAGGCGACTCTTCGTTCCGCGGCGGTTACGGCATTTACCATGGCCGCATCTTTCAATCGGTCTTCTCGCAGGGTGGCGCAACGGTAAGGTTCAACCCGCCCAACGCTTTCTTCTACAACCAGTCGGGCGTCGCAACGTCAAGTTTCAATCCAGTCAATCTCGCCGATCCGACTAACGGTTTTGTTTTCACGCCTGGGCCACAAACGGCGCGTCATACGATCACGGCGATCGATCCGGGACTGGAAATGCCGTACACGCAGCAATGGAATTTCACGATTGAGCGTCAGATGCCGTTTGCTTCCGCTTTTCGTGCCAGCTACACCGGAAATCGTGGCATTGGATTGTTGAAGTACGCGCTCGATAACTTGCCTTTGCACGACGCCGTTAACGGCGTGCTCGTTGCGAATCATCCGAATAATCCCGCGAACCTGCGCGGTAAAACAATCCGGCTTGCAAGCGATTTTCTCTGTGCCGGTACTGCCGGCACCACGGCTATACCGTTCACAGCGCAGTGCCCGGTAGTCGTACCGATAGGCGAATTCGAATACAGCTTCCGCGTTCCACGTACGAATGAGCGCAGGCCGAACGGTCTATACGGGACTAACGTCGCGGTGTCGAATGCCGCATGGAGTTACTACCACGCGATGCAACTCGAGTGGGTCAAGCGTTTGAGTAGCAATCTCAATTTCCAGGCGACCTACACGTGGAGCAAGGCGATCGATACTACGTCGGAAGCCACATTCGTCGGGGCGGGCGACAGCAACCAAAACGGAAACGACGCTCGTGCGGCGCGGAGTCTTTCCCGTTTCCACACGCCGCATCGATTCACGATGTACGGAACTTACCGGTTGCCGTTCTTCGCTACTGATAAAGGCTTATTGGGCCAGGTGCTGGGAGGTTGGCAGTTCTCCGCCGTCCTCAAGCTCGCGAAGGGTACGCCGTTCACTGTGACGACTACGGCGATCGATTTAAACTTCGACGGCTTCAGCGAAAGCAGGCCAGTGCTTCTCGATTCCTCAGTGCTCGGAAACAGTGTGAATCATCCTGCCAACTCTACTAGCTCGCTTCCGCGATCCGCGTTTCGAGCACTTACGATTGCCGACTTCAATACGCCGATACTCGGACGCAATACGTTCTTCATCGATGGTACGAAGACCCTCGATTTCGGTCTTATGAAATCGTTTTCGATGCCCTGGGAAGGACATAAGCTGGTCGTACGTGCTGACATGTTCAACTCTTTGAACCATGTGCAGTATGGTATTCCAAGCGCCTCCATCGCCAACACGAACTTCGGCGCGATCACGGGTATCGCGACTCTCTATCAGCCGCGAAACATTCAGGTTTCGCTGCGGTACCAGTACTGATCGATGAGCTTTAGCAGTCGCACGTGGCAACTATGTCTTAGTTTCCTCTCCGCGTACCTCGGCGGTCCTCCGCGTCTCTGCGGTTTATATGGTTTGCGGTTCCTTTACCGCAGAGTCGCAGCGATCGCCGAGATACACAGATATTCCTGGCGCACTCAGACACTACTCACGTGGCAGTTTGCGATCTCGTTCCTGCTCGCTTGTACGTTACTCGCAGTTCCCGAGCCCGCGTTCGCGAATGTCCCGGCGAAGGATGAAGTCCGCGCCCTGTGGGTTGTGCGCACGACCTTAACTTCACCCGAGAAGATTCGGCAGATGGTGAGTTCAGCCGCTGACAACGGCTTCAACACTCTCATCGTTCAGATTCGCGGTCGTGGTGACGCTTATTACAAATCTCGCGTCGAGCCGCGCGCAGTTGAACTGAAGGACCAGCCGCTTGAATTCGATCCGCTCGCAGTCACCTTAGCGGAAGCTCGCAAGCGAGGGCTCAAGGTTCACGCCTGGCTGAATACCAGCTTGCTGGCCAATCTTGATGCTTTACCCGCCGATCCGAGCCACGTCTACAACAAACATCCGGAATGGCTTGCGGTGCCGAAGCCGGTGGCTCGTGAGCTTTACCAGATGTCGCCCAGTGATGCTGCGTACCGGCAGAAGATAGTGGAGTGGTCGAAGGCTAATCGCGCGGAGCTGGAGGGCATTTACACCGGACCCTCTAATCCAAAAGTGCGCGACCACATCTACAAGATCTGGATGGACGTGCTGAAGCACTATCCGGTTGACGGTCTGCATTTCGATTATGTTCGCTTCGCCAGCCCGGACTTCGATTACAGCCGCACCTCGCTCATCAACTTTGAAAAATGGTTGAAGCCGCAACTCACGAAAGATGAGTGGCGCGACTTGAAAGCATCGGTGAAACAGGATCCACTCGCGGCGCCTGAGCAGTTTCCCGCGAAGTTTGCCGATTTCCAACGTGCGCAGGTGACCGCGCTTGTCGAGCGGATCTATCGCGCCGTCAAGAAACGAAACCCTGACCTGTTGGTATCAGCAGCCGTCTTTGCCAACGACGAAAACGCGTTTACGCGTCGTTTTCAGGATTGGCTCCGATGGCTTCAAATGGGCATTCTCGACGTAGCTTGTCCGATGGCTTATAGCACTGACACGGCTGTCTTTCAGAAACAGATCGAGATCGCAGCGACGACTGCGCACGGCGCGAAGCGTCGGGTTTGGGCGGGCATCGGCGCTTACCGGATTCCTTCAGAGTCAGCAGTCGAGAAGATCAATGTAGCGCGGTCGTTGAAGACTGAAGGTTTTATTCTGTTCTCGTACGACTTTACGGCGCGGCCGAGTGAGTTAAATCCGGATGGCGCGTATCTCGAACGCATCCGCCGCACCGCGTTTTGACCGCTGCTCCGTCCGTCGAAACAGAATTAGTGTGTTGCGCCTAAATGAACTGTATGTAAGAATATCCGCACTCGTTTACGAGCACGGCTTCTTCTTTCCAAATACAATTGCGTTGCCTGAAAAAGGTACCAAAAACCAAGACGCATTGCGTTTCTCCCCCATTGCCCAAGCGGATTTTTTTTCGCGGGCAAACGTCCCATTACTGTTTCACTAAGAGGAATCACATGAAACTCCATTTCGCAATTAGAGCTGGTTTCCTTGCACTTGCATCGCTGCTTGCCTGTAGCGGCGCAGTGCTCGCCCAGGAGGAAACTGCCGCAACTGTTAATGGTCTGGTTACGGACTCGACCGGCGCTGTGGTTAAAGGCGCAAATGTCGTCATTACTAACGACCAAACCCAGCAGGAAAGACGCGTAGTGACGAATGACGACGGTCAGTTCGTATTGACGCCTCTGATCCCTGGCACCTACACGCTGACGGTCGAACAAACCAACTTCAAAAAACACGTTGAGGCTGGTGTTACGCTTAACGCAAAAGACCGCCGCTCAATAAACATAGTGCTGGAAATTGGGAACGTGAGCGAGTTAGTAACGGTAACCAGCGAGACGAACGTGGTTCAGGATAGCCCTACTGGCCAAACGCTGATTTCGGGCACACAGGTCCTGGAAATTCCTCTTCAGAACCGCGATTTCACGAAGTTGCTTGAACTCGCGCCCGGCGTGAGTTCCAGTCTTGACGACGAAACGGGATTCGGCCTGTCCAACCGTTTCGACGTTTCGATCAACGGCATGCGACGCAACGCCGTAAACGTTTTCGTTGATGGCGTTTCGAATACTGACGTCGGTTCGAATATCACATTACTTTCAACGCCCACCATCGACTCGATTAAGGAATTTAAAGTTCTCACGTCCAATTACACAGCTGAAGTAGGACGATCTGGTGGCGGCACGGTGACGATCGTGACCAAGGGCGGTGAAAACGAGTTTCATGGTTCGCTTTACGAGTTTGCGCGGAACGATCGTTTCAACGCAAATTCGTTCTTCAACAATCGCCGCGGCCGTAACGCTCTCGGAGAGCCGAATTCGCGTACGCCCAGATTGCGCTATCACAACTTTGGATTCACCTTGAGCGGTCCCGTAACGTTGCCGCGCTTCGGAGAGGGTGGACCGGCAACGTGGAGCGGCAAGAACAAAACTTTCTTTTTCTTTTCGGAAGAGCAACGCCGCATTACTCGCGGTATTACGGAAGCCATCGCCACCGTGCCCAGCGTCGCTGAACGAAGTGGTAATTTCGCTTCTGCTCTTGGATTGCCAATCTTCAGAACGACTGCCACCACCCCTGCGAGTTGCACTACTCCCGGCGTCGGCACGTGTTCAAACACGCCTTTATTGGTCACGGATACAAACGGCAACGTCATACAGGCCCGCGCCGGAATGATCTTTCGACCCGCGGATGGACGCGCCTACGTCGGTAACATTATTCCGCAGAGCGATTTTCATCCGATCGCATTGTCGATCTTAGATGCTTATCCACTACCCAATACCGGAACTACTGGATTCACCTTCTCGCCGATCACTGGGTTGAAGACTCGTCAGGAGACGATTCGCATCGATCACAACATAAACGACAATCATAGGCTCTTTGGTAGGTACACCCACGATCTAAATCTTACCCAGGAACCGGGTGGACTTTTTGCGAATACAAACTTGCCAAACGTCACGACAACGGACACTCGCATTCCCGGAATGACGTTGGCGATCTCGTTGACCGACGTGCTGTCGCCCACAATGGTCAATGAAGTCACCTATAACTTTTCATCAAACTTGATTGGCTCTCACGTGGTGGGACGCAGCCGCGAGTCTGACTTCCCTGGTGTGGCGGGCATTCCGGAGGTATTCCCGGAAAATAACGCGGGTGTGATTCCACAAATTACGTTTACGAGTGCGGTCGCAAACATCAACGCGCTACAGGGGTTCAACATCGTCTACAAAAACCAGTTGGTGCGCGATGTCTTTACCTGGGTTCGTGGTAACCACACCCTGAAGTTCGGTGGTGAAGCTTCGTGGGAGAAGAAGGACGAAAACGCCAACAACATCACACAGGGTCTTTTCGCATTTGCCGGAACCCGCAGTCGCGGAACATCGGGTTCAATTAGCTTGACCCAGACTGGCATCGCCTTTGCCGATTTCATGTTAGGTCGAGCTGACAGTTACTCGGAAGACCAGTTTGACGTGACCGTGAACCTTCGGTTCGGACGACGAGAAATCTTTGCGCAGGATACTTGGAGAATTCGACCCAACCTTACCATTGACTACGGAGTGCGATACCAGTACTTCACTCCGGTGAGGGATGAAAATAATGTGCTCACGTCCTTTGATCCGGCGCTTTACAACCGGGCGAATTCCCCGACGTGCACAACCGCAGCTTGTGCCACGCTCATTCGCGGAACTGGAAATGAACTGAACGGTATCGCCATCGCTGGTAGCACTTCGCGGTTCGGTCGAGCCATCTCACCGTCAGACAAGAACAACTTCAGTCCGCGCCTCGGCTTTTCGTGGGATCCTTTTAAGAGCGGCCGGACCGTTGTTCGAGCCGGCTATGGCCTGTACTACGATCAGGTGCTCGTGGGAATATTCGAGCAGAATGCTTTCGTCAATCCTCCGTTCAACAACAGAGCCACGTTTAGCGGTGCGGGCGTAAGCTTCTCGAATCCAACCGGTGGCGCGTTGGGCGCCTTGCCGGTGCGGGACCTGATTGCCAGTTCTCCTGATTTCGAAACGCCGATGATCCAGCAATGGTCGCTTGGTATTCAACGGGAGCTGCGGCGCAACCTGGTGGCTGAGATTTCTTACGTTGGCACCAAAGGCGATCACCTGATTCGCCCGATAGATATCAATTATCCGTCCCCCGCCGACGTGAATCGCGTCGGCTTGGCAAACGCGAACACGGTACGCCCATTCCTCGGCTATCGCCGCATTCAGTGGCGCGAGACGACGGCCAAGTCCAGATACCACGGGTTGCTAAGCTCGCTGAGCTATCGTTTTGCGGCCGGAGTAAGCCTTACTGCCAGTTACACGTGGAGTAAGAATCTTACTGACGCGAGTAACGATCGCGACGCAGTTGATTTCCCACAAGACCCGCTAAACTACCGCGCGGAATATGCCGAAGCACGCACGTCGCGACCACACATCTTTAGCGCCAGCTACGTTTACGAACTACCGTTTTTCCGCAGGCACCCCAATGCCTGGGCACGAGGGATTCTTGGTGGTTGGGAGTTCGCCGGCATCACAGACATTTCGTCAGGTCAACCGGTGGCGAGAGTCACCTCAGGCGCTAGTAATATCGCTGCTACGATCGGTCAATATCCGAACGTGGTTTCCGATCCGAATGCAGGCCTCGCCGGAACGATCGATCCCGTCTCGGGACTGCCTTACATCTTCGATCCAAAGGCTTTCGCCGCGCCGCTTGCCGGCACGTATGGTAATGCTCCTCGTGCGTTCGCACGTTTGTTTGGTCGCAACCAGACGAACTTGACGCTCACTAAGAATTTCTACTTTAAGAACGAGGACCGGTATAGGCTCCAACTGCGGGCAGAAGCGTTCAATGTTTTCAATAAAACGCAGTTCACCGGAGTCGGTACTGTCTTAACTACCACTTCGACGTTTGGTCTGCCGTCGGGTACCCGGTTACCGCGCGAGTTTCAATTCGGCGCTAAGTTATCGTTCTAAGGAAGCGAGACGTCTACTGCAAAGGCGCAAAGTCAGACTCACGTCTGCTTTGCGCCTTTGTACTTTTATGGAGCCTTACTCTAAAACAAACTTTCCGGTTGTTACCCGGATATGCGGCAAGCAACTTTCCGGCTGTGCCCGGAATGCGGCAAGCAACTTTCCGGCTGTGCCCGGATATGCGGCAAGCAACTTTCCGGCTGTGCCCGGATATGGCAAGCAACTTTCCGGCTGTGCCCGGATATGCGGCAAGCAACTTTCCGGCTGTTGCCCGGATATGCGACAAGCAACTTTCCGGCTGTTGCCCGGAATGCGGCAAGTAACTTTCCGGCTGTGCCCGGATATGCGGCAAGCAACTTTCCGGCTGTGCCGCCGGATGTGCGGCGAGGCTTGGCCTCGCCGGCCGCTGAGCTAAACGGATGGGGCTTCGCCCCTCGTTCGGCCTCGGGCCTACAGGACCAAGCCCGAACGGACGGCGAAGCCGCACTCTAGCCCCAGTCACACGCGAGGCAAGTCTCGCCGCACATCCGACGTCAGAGCCGATTCACGACGGGAGTCTTTGGGCTAAGCCGGTTTGCGGGTACTGTTCAGGGAAGCTTCTTGCGGAACCTCTCAGCTTCCTTTTTTCGTTGCTGATCATGCAGCGCCTGGGCCTTTTGTAACTCCAGTTTTCCTTCTTGAGTTCGACCTGCTTTAATCAGAGCGCGGCCCATCTGAAAATGCCCGTCAGCGATGTTGCCATCAATCGATACGGCAGCCCTTAACTCCTCGATGCCCCGATCGAGATTTCCGGTGAGCACGAGCGCGCGGCCCAGCGCGAAGCGTGTGTCAAACTCCTTCGGATACGCGGCGCGGGCAACCTCGAGCAACGGCAGCGAGCGTTCTGCTTCTCCGCGCGTGAGATAAAGATCACCCAGCGTAAAAGAAGCACGAGGTTCGTTTGGTTCACGGCGCAAAACTTCGCGTAACTCGCGTTCTGCCTCGTCGTATTGGTACAACTTCCAATGGAGATAACCCAGACCGTAGCGTGCCAGTGTGGATTCGGCATCCAGTTCGACGGCTTTTCGATAGGCTGCCAGCGCTTCCGGTGTTCGACCAGCGCCGTCGAGAGCATCTCCGTACTGACTTAACAAAAGGGCGGTCGTGTTTGGGAGGCGCAAGCGTCGCTCGAGGACGGTGGTTGCCTCTCGGTACCGTCGTTGTTGCAGAAAGCTCTTAGCGGCGAGCTCGAGCAGCGCCGCATCGTCGGGTGAGCGGAAGAGCAGTTGGGCAATCTCACGACTTGCTTCCGCGAATTTCTCCTGCGCCATGAGTGCGATAGCTAAAGCGCGCCTGGCTCCATCGTTAGCTGGTTCCAGCCGGAGCGTAGACCGCAATGGAACAATTGCCTTGGCGTAGTCACCTTTTCTAACGAGCGTAAGACCGAGATTGAAGTAAGGTCCAGGCAATTTTGGATCAATAGCGATGGCCCGTTGCCATGCTTCCATCGCCTCGTCGGTTTTTTCTTGCCGGTTTAGTGCGACACCAAGATTGGTCCAGGCGCGAGCGTCCTGGGCGGCAAGTTTAAGAACGGCACGCCACGTTAGTTCCGCTTGTTTCCAATCACCGTCTGCCTCGAATCTGCGTGCAGTTTCGTAGTAGGCGCGGATTTGCTCAGAGTTTGGCGATGAGTTCTGTCCGAGTGCTGTAACACAGATCAGAAGCAGTAGGAACAAACCAGCGAAGCGCGTATAACGCTCAACCTTATCATTAAGGGGCCTCATGTATGCACAAGCATTATACACGGCTGACATTTTTTACTTTGAAGGCGATCTGTTTGTTGGTTTAATCCGACTATGAACGCCGATTCATTCCAACAACCGTTGGTCCTCGATAATGCGCGAATCGTTTTGCAGGACCGCGAGCTTGAAAGGGGCTCCGTGGTCGTTGACTCGGGATTGATTGCTGCCGTTGCTGATCTGGCGCCGGCCATTCCCGGAGCCGTGACTGTGGATTTGACGGGAATGGCGCTGCTGCCGGGTTTTATTGATGTTCACATTCACGGGTCGGCGGGGCTCGACGTGATGGATGCGACGTCGGAGCAGTTGGCTGAGGTCTCCGTTTTTCTCGCTTCGCAAGGTGTGACCGGTTGGTTGCCGACGTTCGTACCCGCAGCGGATGAAGCTTATGCGAGCGCAGTCGCGGCGATTGCGAGGGCGGCCCAGAACTCGAGCGGCGCGCGCGTGCTTGGCGTTCACTACGAGG
>Ga0209486_10000024_pt1 | contig 78856 bp, 78 predicted proteins | sample NCCompost_FD_187518 | JGI IMG/M metagenome (GOLD analysis project Ga0209486, IMG submission 187518) | Agricultural soil microbial communities from Utah to study Nitrogen management - NC Compost (SPAdes) (version 2) | ecosystem: Environmental > Terrestrial > Soil > Agricultural land | place...
GAGCGAAATGGCCGCGCGCATGGTCGCCATGAAGAGCGCAACCGACAACGCCGGCAAGATCATCGAAGAGCTCCAGATCATCTACAACAAGGCCCGTCAGGCCGCGATCACGAAGGAAATTTCGGAGATCGTCGGCGGCGCGGCGGCGGTTTAGTTCCGAGGTTTTATTGAATATGGATAAACAGAACGCACAGGCTCAGGGCACGGACGGCAAGATCGTCCAGATCATCGGTTCGGTGATCGACGTCGAGTTCCCACGGGAAGGCATCCCGAAGGTGTACGAGGCGCTCAAGCTCACCGAAGGCGGGCTCACGCTCGAGGTGCAGCAGCAGCTCGGCGACGGCATCGTCCGCTGCATCGCGATGGGCGCCTCCGAGGGCCTGAAGCGCGGGCTCGCGGTCACGAAGACCGGCGCCCCGATCACCGTGCCGGTTGGCGTTGGCACGCTCGGCCGCATCCTCGACGTGCTCGGCAACCCGCAGGATGAAGGCGGCCCGGTCAACACCAAGGACCACTTGCCGATCCACCGCCCGGCGCCGTCGTACGCCGACCAGGCCGGCGGCCAGGACCTGCTTGAAACCGGTATCAAGGTCATCGACCTGCTGGTGCCGTTCGCCAAGGGCGGCAAGATCGGCCTGTTCGGCGGCGCCGGCGTCGGCAAGACCGTGAACATGCTCGAGCTCATCAACAACATCGCCAAGGCGCACGCGGGCCTTTCCGTGTTCGCCGGCGTCGGCGAGCGCACCCGCGAGGGCAACGACTTCTATCACGAGATGATGGAATCGGGCGTCATCGACAAGAAGGACCTGACGAATTCCAAGGTCGCGATGGTGTACGGCCAGATGAACGAGCCGCCGGGCAACCGCCTGCGGGTCGCGCTCACCGGCCTGACCATGGCCGAATATTTCCGCGACGAGAAGCAGGCGGGTGGCAAGGGTCGCGACGTGCTGCTCTTCATCGACAACATCTACCGCTACACGCTGGCCGGAACGGAAGTGTCCGCGCTCCTCGGCCGCATGCCGAGCGCGGTGGGCTACCAGCCGACGCTGGCGGAAGAGATGGGCGTGCTCCAGGAGCGCATCACCTCGACCAAGACCGGATCGATCACTTCCGTGCAGGCGATCTACGTGCCCGCGGACGACCTGACCGATCCTTCGCCCGCGACGACCTTCGCGCACCTGGATGCGACCGTCGTGCTCAGCCGCCAGATCGCCTCGCTCGGTATTTACCCCGCAGTCGATCCGCTCGACTCCACGAGCCGCCAGCTTGATCCGCTCGTGATCGGCGAGGACCACTACAACACCGCGCGTGGTGTACAGGCAGTGCTCCAGCGCTACAAGGAACTGCAGGACATCATCGCGATCCTCGGCATGGACGAGCTGTCGGAAGAAGACAAGCAGACCGTGCACCGCGCGCGCAAGATCCAGCGCTTCCTGTCGCAGCCGTTCCACGTGGCGGAAGTGTTCACCGGCTCGCCCGGCAAGTACGTGGCGCTCAAGGACACCATCCGCGGCTTCAAGGCGATCCTGGCCGGCGAGTACGACGCGCTGCCCGAGCAGGCGTTCTACATGGTCGGCGGCATCGAAGAGGCGGCCGAGAAGGCGAAGACGCTCACCTGATCATGGCCACCGCAGACAAACACACGATCCACGTCGACATCGTCTCCGCCGAAGGCCAGATCTTCGCCGGCGAGGCGACGATGGTCTTCGCACCGGCGTCCGGCGGCGAAATCGGCATCGCGCCGAGGCATGCGCCTTTGCTCACGACGATGAAGGCGGGCGAGGTGCGGGTGCAGGATCTGAACGGCGAGGAGCAGCTGTTCTGGGTGGGCGGCGGTGCATTGGAAGTGCAGCCGCATAAGGTGACCGTGCTCGCTGACACGGCGGCGCGGGCGAAGGACCTGGATGAAGCCGCAGCTCAAGCGGCAAAGCAGCGCGCGGAAGAGGCGCTGAAGGATCGCAAGGACGCGGTCAGCGTCGCTGAAGCGCAGGCGGAGCTGGCGAGGGCAGCGGCGCAGTTGAGGGCGATTGAAAAACTCCGGCGGCTCAGGAAGGGTGGCTAATCACGCCGGTGGACCAGCAATAATCGAATAACGCTCGTCCGCACGCGTCAGCACTGGAATAAAGCGGCTTGCTGTCAGCCAGGAGATTCCGAAGGCAATAAGTGCCGCACGCTCGCCGTAGAAAGTGAGCTTCGGCACACGTTCGGCCAATGGATCGCCAAGCACGCCGTCGACCAGCAAGACAAGCATGGCGACTACGATCACGAGTCCGCAAAGCGCATAGACAATCATTCGCGCTCTTGCCTGCGCATGGCCCTTGAGTCTCGCTCGCTGCAGGAACTTGTAGCAAAAGAAGGCAAGGACCAGAAACATGATCGCGGCAGATACCGCGTGTACGCGCGGAATGATTTCTTCGTAGCTATCGCACCTGCAGGGAAACATGGCGACGCCAAGCGCGGCAATGGCCGCGATTTTGCTCAGAATCATCTCGCTTCTTGACTCGCCGTTATAAGCGAGCAGGAACGCCGATATCGCGTAGAGAAATCCGACGAATATGTCGCGTGACCACCCTCCTTCGTAGTACGACGCGCTGATAGACCCGAGGTCCGAGCCGGCGAAGCGGCTCGTGAGATACGCAAGGCTGATTGCGATGACACCGACGATGAGTTTCATCGTGTGGTTGTCTATTTCAGGGCGCTTCGGAGTTGATAGCACGGTAAATTGCCTCCCGTGGTTGGCCTCGCGTTGAGATAGGACCGACTGGCTTCGCCTAAGCGTCCGGTAGGGCGCCTGTTGCCCGGGATTGGTGGCGCCACCACGCATACGCCGGCAGACCAAGCGCAACAAGAACGATGCCCCAGAACGATTCGACGGGCCGCTCGACCACTGTGCTAATCACGAATGCGAGTGAAATCAGGATGAACAGGATCGGCGTCCAGGGGTATCCCCAAGTGCGATAGGGACGCGGCCGCTCGGGTTGCTTGCGACGCAATACGATCACGGCCGCACCTGTGGCGGCGTGGAACAGGAAGACGGCAAAAATGACGTAGGTCCCGAGCTGCTCGTAAGTACCGGAGAAAGCGAGCACAGTTGCCCACATTCCCCCAGCGACGATGCAGGCGCTCGGTGTCCGGAATCGCGGATGAATCTTCGCCAGGGAACGGAAGAACACGCCATCCTGTGCCATCGGCAAATAGATTCGTGAGCTGGTCAGGACGCCCGACGCGAGGCACCCGAAAATTGAAGTGAATACCGCCAGCGTGACGAGCGGCGCCCAGCTCACCCCGAAAAGTGCCGTGGCGGAAGCCTCGCCGATTCCGTTTGATAGTCCAAGTTCCTCTATGGGAAGAGCGCGCAAGTACACGAGATTTGCTAGGAGATAGAGGACGAGCGTCAGCAGAAGCCCGATGATCATGCCCCGCGGCAGGCTGCGACCCGGATCGCGAACTTCGCCGGCACAAAAGGTGGCCTGGTAGAAACCGTCAAAGCACCAGAGCACGCCGATCATCGCCAGGCCGATGGCACGCACCCAGTCCACGTCCGTCGGCACAGCCCACCAGTCGGGATTGGCGCCTGCGGGCGCGGCCAGGCCAAATCCCGCCAGCGCGATGAGCGAACCGATCTTGATGACGGTGATGACATTCAGGAACCCGGCGCCTACCCGCAGTCCGATGTAGTTGATCGCACAAAACGTCGCGATGAAGATCACCGCACCGACCTGGCTGCCGTTTATGGTGAATGTCGTCACGCCGATCGGGATCGTCGCAACGGGATTGGTGGGCAAAAGGAATGGCAGGAAATAGCCAAGGCGCTCGGCGCTGGCAACTGCGAGAAACGCGATCGCGCCATTCTGGGTGACGAGGAACGCGGTCCAACCGAACAGGAAGCCAAAGAGGGGACCGTAGGCGGCCTTGAGGTAGTGGTAAGCGCCCCCGGCCTCGGGAAACATCGTGCCGAGCTCGGCGTACGTGAGGACGCCCGCGATGCTCAGCAACCCCCCCAGAAGCCAAAGCCCCATCATGATTGCAGGCTGCGGCATTTCCCTCGGGACTATCCCCGCAGCAATGAAGATCGCAGAGCCGACCAGCGTCCCGAATGTGATGAGCGCGACGTCCCAGACACCCAGGCCGCGCACGAGCTGTGGTGCTGGCAGCGGTTTCTGGTCCGCGGCCGAAAGCGATGCGCTGACCATGCTTGTCGCTATTCTTGTGTATTCGGTGACGGTTAGTCGGGCGCCATTTCGCCGGGCCGTGCCACTTCAGCGTGAATTGCCGAAATAGGCAAGTGATTCAGCGTTCCAGCAATTTCCGTTTGTCCGGCACGTTGTTCCACTGCTCGGCGTCGGCAGGCGAGTCTTTCTTCTTCTTGATGTTCGGCCAGATGGCCGCCAGCTCGGCATTCAGCTGCAGGAATTCATTCTGGTCCGCGGGCAGCTCGTTATCGGGAAAAATTGCGTTGACCGGGCACTCCGGTACGCACAGCGCACAGTCGGTGCACTCGTCGGGGTGGATCACGAGGATGTTCGGGCCCTCGTAAAAGCAATCCACCGGGCAGACTTCCACGCAGTCGGTGTGCTTGCACTTGATGCAGTTCTCGCCGACAACGAAGGTCATGGAATGCCGGCCTCTTACGCGACGGCCAGCGGCATCCCGGTGAGACCGGCAGCTTTGACTGCCTCGTCGATCATCCGCTGGTGTTCGGCGGGACGCGCCCAGCGCTCCTGGCCTTCCGGAGGCAAGAGGTCGACCGGATCGAAGTAGAGGTACGCCAGCTCGGCATGCACGGCCGGTGAGCGATAGACGCTGATGCCGGTGGCGCGGTCGTAGTGCTCGAAGCTGTGGATGTCGCGCTTGCCACCGCCGCCGGGCAGGTCGACGATATTCAGCGGGGTGTTGAAGCCCGCGGTCGAGCCGCGCACTCCGCGCTCGATGGTGCAGTTGGTCTGGACGGTCGTGCGCAGCTCCTCCACCGCGCTGACCATGTCGTGCTGGTAGACGTAGTAGGGCCGCACGTTCATGTAGCTGAGGCGGCGGACCAGCTCGGTCATCGTGGCGACCGTGTCGTTGACGCCGCGGATCAGGACGGTCTGGTTGCGCACGGTCACGCTGCCCTTGAACAGCACCTCCATCGCCTGGCGCGTGATTTCGGTGATCTCCGCCGGGCTGTTGAAGTGCGTGTGCAGGCAGACCTGCTTGCCCATCGCGCGCCCGGCATTGGCAATCTCGAACAGCGCGTTGGTCCAGGCCTCGTCGGTGAGGATCTTCATCGGCGACACGGCCGGACCCTTGGTCGCGATGCGGATGCGGCGGATGTGCGGGATCGCCAGCAGCAGGTGGCCGATGGTGCTGAGGTGCTTGGCCGGCAGCATGTAGAGGTCGCCGCCGGAGACCACGATGTCCTCGATCTCGGGACGCGAGGCGATGTAGGCGATGGCGGAATGCCAGCGCTTCGGGTCGGGCTTCAGGCTGGCCTTCTGCACGGTGTCGGTGTCGCCGCCGATCGCGTAGCTGCGCGTGCAGAAGCGGCAATAGACCGGGCAGACGTCGAGCGGCAGGAACAGCGCCTTGTCGTAGTAGCGGTGCGTCAAGCCGGGCGTCGGCGCGTCCGCCTGTTCGTGGAGCGAGTCGAGCGTCAGGCGCGGGTGATCGGGCAGCTGGGTCGAGGCGACCGGCAGGAACTGGACCCGGAGCGGATCGCGATACGGATCGGCCCAGTTGGTCAGGGCGACGATATAGGGCGAGATCCGGACGTTCATCGGCGCGCGGACGATGCCGGCACGGACGTCGTCGAGGAAGGCCGGTGACACGAGATTGCCGAGCACCGCGGCGAGCTTGTCGAGGCTCGTGACGCTGTGCTTGTTCTGGAACTTCCAGTCCAGGAAGGTGGCGCGATCGACGTCGGCGTAGCCGGGGATCTGCCGCCAGAACTCGTCGTCCCGGAAATTGCGGTGGGCGTAGGCCTTCGGATCGACAGCCGGCTTGAGGGCTGCGGGCACCGCGAGATCCATCAGCTCGGCCAGTATCGGACTTTCGGCCATCCCCGGCAGCGCGTCGCGGACGCGGGGTGTGGCATCGATCTCATTGACGAGGATATTGGCGGGCTGGCTCATGGTGGCGTTTTCTTCGATTATGGTGAATCGGCCAAACCGATCCTTATGAGATCAATTGTCAGGCTACCATGAAGGCAAAAAACGGGCGCGTTCAACAAGGCGTATGAACGCGTTGCCCCGCGATTTTCGGCCTCAACGATCGACGAGTTTTTGAAGGCGCTCCGTATACCTCGCGCCCTGCACGGTGATCCTGTCAGCCGCGGCCTCGATCTCGTGCAGGTCATCGGGCGTAAGTTCGAGGCTGGCGGCGCCCAGGTTTTCCTCGAGGCGGTGCAGCTTGGTCGTGCCGGGAATCGGGACGATCCACGGTTTCTGCGCCAGCAGCCAGCCGAGCGCAATCTGTGCCTTGGTCACTCCTTTCGTGGCGGCAATCCCACCGAGCACATCCACCAGCGCCTGGTTGGCCTTGCGCGCTTCCGCAGAGAAGCGAGGCACGTTGTTGCGGAAGTCGTCCGGAGCGAACTTCGTGTCCGCGTCGATGGCGCCCGCCAGGAATCCCCTCCCGAGCGGGCTGAAGGGTACGAAGCCGATGCCGAGCTTTTCCAGCGCGGGCAGGATCTCCGCCTCCGGCTCTCGCCACCACAGGGAGTACTCGCTCTGAAGCGCCGTGACGGGCTGCACGGCGTGGGCGCGGCGAATCGTGTTCACGCCGGCCTCGGACAGCCCGAAGTGGCGCACCTTGCCGGCCTTGATGAGCTCCTTGACCGTGCCGGCGACGTCTTCGATCGGCACGTCCGGGTCCACGCGATGCTGGTAGAAGAGGTCGATGACGTCCGTCCGGAGCCGCTTCAACGAAGCGTCGGCAACATCCCGGATGTGATTCGGCCGGCTGTCGAGCCCTTCCTGTTTCCCGCTCGCCGGATCGATCCGGAAACCGAACTTCGTCGCGATGATCACCTGGTCGCGAATGGGCGCCAGTGCTTCGCCAACGAGCTCTTCGTTCACGTAGGGGCCATAGACTTCCGCAGTGTCGAACAACGTGACACCGCGCTCGACCGCAGCACGGATCAGTGCAATCGCGGCTGACTTGTCGGTCGCCGGGCCGTAGCCGGAGCTGAGGCCCATGCAGCCCAGCCCGATCGCCGAGACCTCGGGGCCGCTCTTGCCAAGCTTGCGCCTTTGCATGACTGAATCTCCTGCGCGACGCTTCCGTCACATCTTAAAGTGCGCCGCACAAAACGTTCCGGCCGGAACGTTTCCCCTATCTGGCCCCAGCTACGCTCGATCGCGAAGTTGAAGCAGCTCAGGAAGGTCGGTTAGGAGAATCCGCAGTATCCAATCGCTCGAGTTCTTGCTCCGTGGGAATACGCCCGTCAGGAGTCAGTCTGTCAATTGCATCAGGCAGCGTGGCCGCCAGTCCGCTGAGCAGCTCGTTTTTCGACATGCCGGTTTGCTCCGTGAGCCATTGAACGCGTTCGGCGCCCAATGTGCGCTCCAGCTCGTCAGACGAGACCGGCTGGTTGGGGCCCGAAGCGACCCAACTGTCAGCCGCCGACTTCGGGTTGTTCTGCCGGAAGCGGTCGAGGAGGTCGGTCAAGCCACCTAGGAGCGCTCCACCGCTCAATCCCGCGACAGACGATTTTCCGGCGGAAACGCCTGGCGCAGATGCGGATCCAAACATGTCCGCCAGACGGCCCTTCCCTTTCAAAGAGCGATACGCGAGTACACCGAGCACCGCCATCAGGGCGGGAGACACTCCGCCGCGGCCTCGGCCCGAACCGCCCAATGTGCTTAAGAGATTCATGTTATTGAGTCTGGATGATGGTGATTGACGTTAAGTTAATCCTGCGAGCAAGACTGACAAGGTGATTCCGACGTGAGTGCACGTCAGCTCCTTCTTACAGTCGGACATCCAGACAAGAACTGGCTGCCCGCGCACGTATCAATCGTTTCCAGCCGCGCCGCCTAATCGGGCGGTGCGGCGATGCGGCTCACCATCCCCAGCGGCTGACCTTCGACCGCGGGCGGGGTGCCGATCACATAGTTGACGATGCCCGCGAAAGGCGCGCGCACGTCGCTCACTTTCGCGCCGAAAGCATCGTACAGCTCGCCCACCAGGCCACCCTCGGCAACCGCGTAGCCGTCGCGGACCGTCGCACGGAACACGCCTGTTACGGGACTCGTGATCACTTGGTAGTCCCCGAGCCACACGACGCCGGTGTTCGGCTCCGTCGTCCCTTCCAGCATCCCAAGGTGGCGCATCAGGTTCTGGATGCCGCGCTCCGCCAGCGCGACCCAATTCTCATCGTTCTGGCCGAGCTGTCCGGTCTCGGTGGTGATCGCCGGGATGCCGCGCGCCAGCGCGGTCTGGTCGACGAACTTCGTGGCATCGGCCGGCGCGATTCGCCCGGTGTCTATCACGATGTGATCGAGACCGAAGGCCAGCGCCATGCCGCGGGTGGCGGCGTCCAGCCGCGCATCGCCGGTGACCGGCATGTAGACATAGGGCCGCAACGCCTCGTTGCCATCGCCGGCGTGCAGGTCGACCAGGAAGTCGGCCTTTGCGATGACCTCTGTCGTGATCTCGTGAGCGATGCGTTCGCTCAGGGTGCCGTCGGGCCGTCCGGGAAAGACGCGGTTGAGGTTCTTGCCGTCGACAGGGCTCGTGTAGATCGTACGGCCATAGAACGACGGCGGATTGGCGATATGCACCAGGATGAGCGTGCCGCGCAGGTCGCGCGGATCGATGGACTGGCGCAATCGCTGCAGCGCGGTGATACCCGGGTACTCATAGCCGTGCGTTCCCGCGATCAGCGCCAGGACCGGCCCATCGCTGGCGCCGCGCACGAGCGAGACCGGGATACGCGCGCCGGCATCGCCTGACGCAGGAACTTCGAGGTACCCGGATACCGCCTGCCCGGCACTCGCGCGCAATGGTCCAAGTTGCGAGATTTCATCTGCGTGCGCAGCACCAGAGACGGCGATGAACGCGAGCAGGATGCGCGGTACCGGACCCATACTCACGCCGGCAGGATGTTGGCGTTCAGCCGGAACATGTTCTGGGGATCGTACTGGCGCTTGAGCTGGCGCAGCCGCGCGATGTTGCCGCGGTAGTTCTCGTCGATCTTCGGTTGGTGCTCGTCCGCGACCTCGTTCGTGTAGTAGCCGTCGGTGAACGGCAGCAGCTTCGACCAGTACTCCTTGACGTAGTCGACGTGGCGCTTCCCGTCCGTGGCGAGATCCCAGCTGACGACGGCGAAAATCTCCAGGGTCGGGCGACGATGCGGGAACGCGGTTGCGTCCGTCGCGACCCGGCTGATGGCGCCGCCTGCGTGCTGGTGGAAGAAGTAGGTGCCGCGCTCGGGATCCGGCCGGAATCCGTCGAAGACGGCGTCCATCAACCCGGCCGTATAGCCGGTGATGAAGCCGGCCTTGAGATACTCGCCGCTGTTGCGCGCATCGGTATAGTCCCCGCTGCGCTGGATCGCGACGTAGTCCTGCGCCCTGATCGTGTCCTTGATCGGCTGGCCCAGCTTGCGCAGCGGTGCCAGCACGCGGTCTGCCTCGGAAGCCGGCCCCGAATAGCAGGCTTGGATCGTCACCGCGTCGGCATTGTCGCCGATGGGGGAATTCATCTCGTAGTCCACGTACAGCTCGTCGGGCGCCTGGGCACTGTACTCGGCGTAGAACTCAAGCAGCTCGCGCGCCCGTTCAATCGGAAAGATCAGGTTACCGCCGATGATCTGCCGCTGCATCGGATGCAGCCCGAACTCGAAGCCCGTGACGATGCCGAAGTTGCCGCCGCCGCCGCGCACCGCCCAGAGCAGGTCGGGGTTTTCCTCTGCGCTCGCATGGCGGAGCTGACCATCCGCCGTCACGATGTCCACCGACTTCACGTTGTCGAGCGCGAGACCGAAGCGCCGCGCGACCCGCCCGAAGCCGCCGCCGAGCGTCAGGCCGCCGACGCCCGTGTGGGATACGGTGCCGGCCGTCGTCACCAGGCCGTGAGCCATTGTCTCGTGATCGAGTTCGCCCAGAAGGCTCCCGCCTTCGACGTAGGCGCGACGTGCCGTTGGGTCCACCCGGACGCCGCGCAGTCGGGACAGGTCGATCTGGATTCCGCCATCGCAGGTGGACTTGCCCGAGAAGCTGTGGCCACCGCACTTCACGGCCACGAGGAGTTCGTGCGCGCGCGCAAAAGCGACCGCGTTCCGGACATCCGCGGCACCGGTCGGCTGCACGATGAGCGCCGGACGCTTGTCGAACTGCGGATGCAGGATTCGTCGGGCCGAGTCGTAGCCCGCATCCCCGGAGAGGAGGAGAGGTCCGCGCAGGCTGCCTTTGAGCTCGGCGACCGCCGCCTGTTCGATGACCGTCGCCGAGCCGTCGAGCTTGACCGCGGCGAGACCGCCAGCGGCTTGCGAGGCCGCCTGGTCGAGCGCATACAACCGCGGCATCGGCAGGGCGTAGGCGACGGCGGCAGCCAACGAGGACTGGACGAAACGACGGCGGTTGATCATGTGTCTTTCCCCCCTGATACGAGAATACGCCAAACGGGGGGACGCAAATAAACCCTCTTGCCCGCCACGGCAAGACCCGCGCACAGTAGCGCTCTCAGGGAGCCGCCCATGAAGAGAAGAGCGTTCTGTGCATCCGCCGCGGCTGCGATCGGCGCCGCGGCGTTCCCAATCGGGCATGCGTTTGCAGCCGTCTCGGCCGTCACCGCCGACGTGGCGGCAGTCACCGGCGACGGCAAGAAGATCCTGCTGCGCGCCGCCGACGTGGAGGACTTCCGCGCCGGGCTACGCGGGCAACTGCTGCTGCGGGATGCCGCCGGCTACGAGGACGCGCGCAAGATCTTCAACGGCATGTTCGATCGCCGACCCGCGCTGATCGCCCGGTGCCTGGGTGCCGCGGACGTCGTTCGCGCCGTGCGCTTCGCGCGCGCGCACGAACTGCTCGTAGCTGTGCGCGGCGGTGGTCACAGCCTGTCAGGCCAATCCGTGTGCGACGACGGGCTCATGGTCGACCTGTCCTTGATGCGCGGCGTGCGCGTCGATCCCACCGACCGGCTCGCGCGCGCCGGCGGAGGGGCGCTCCTCGGAGATCTGGATCGCGAGACACTGCCGTTCGGCCTCGTGACGACCACCGGCACGGTCTCGCATACCGGCGCCGGTGGCCTGACGCTGGGTGGCGGGTTCGGGCGAGTGGCGCGCCGCTTTGGCCTGACCTGCGATCAGCTGTCTTCCGTGGACGTGGTCACCGCCGACGGCCGACTGCTCGAAGCCAGCTCCACCGAGAATGCCGACTTGTTCTGGGCCATTCGAGGCGGGGGCGGCAACTTCGGCATCGCGACGTCGTTCGAGTACCGCCTGCATCCCTTCGACGGGCGGGCGATCGGTGGCCACCTGGTGTTTCCGTTCGAACAGGCTCGACGGGCGCTGCGCGGTTTCGCGGAGCTGTTCGATCGCGCTCCCGACGGCCTGTGGATTGAGCCGATCCTGACGACGTTGCCCGGCGGGGCGCGAGCCTTGGTCCTGGATGTCTGCCTGTCGGAAGGCCTGGAGTCGGCGGACGCCGCATTGGCCCCGTATCGGCGGCTCGGAAAACCGATCAAGGACGAGGTCGGGCCGGTGCACTACGTGCAGTTGCAGACGAAGGACGACGAGCGTGCCCGCATCGGCGGCCGCTACTACACGAAGTCAGGGTTCATGGACCAGTTCAGCGACGACTTGGTGGACACGATGCTGGAGGTCATCGGCAGCGCCCCTGTTCCGCGGGCGCGCATTGCCGTGCCGCCGAAGGGTGCGGCTGTCGACCGCGTCGCGCGCGACGCCACGGCATTCTGGCATCGCAGCGCCCTCTACAGCCTCCTGCTACAGGCCAGCGGCGACGAACCCGCCGAAGATGCCGCCAACGTGGGATGGGCGCGTTCGCAATGGCCGGCGCTGGAAAAGTTCACCGCCGGTTTCTATGCGAATACGAACCTGTCAGAGACTCCGGCAGCCCGGGTGCGCGAGGCCTACGGCGGTAATTACGAACGCCTGTTGGCTCTCAAGCGCAAATACGACCCGACCAATCTCTTCCGGCTGAATGCGAATATCGATCCCAAGGGAACGGCGACGGGATGACGTTTCCGCGGGAACGTTTTCAGAACATCCCCATCATGACGCGCAGGCTCCGCTCGACGGTGGCGAGTTCCGCCGGCGTGAGGACGGTGAGCGGCCCGTCGCCGATGCGGGTCCGATCAAGCGCACGGGGCTGATCCACGACGACCTGGCAATCGTCCCTGAGACGATCGCGCGCGGGCACCGTAACCCGCCATAGGCGGAACTGCGGGTACACATGTGTCGTCAGCGGCAGCACCACGATCATCGGCGTGTCGGCGTCGATCAGTTCGTCGGCCTGGACGATCAGGACGGGCCTGATCTTGCCGATCTCACGGCCGCGGGACGGATTGAGGTTGGCGGTCCAGACCTCGCCGCGCCTCATCGATGCTTCTTCCCGCGCCGCCTGGCGACGGAGCCGCCGCCGTACGGTGTGCCTCGCTCCGCCACCCGCAGGCCTTCGTTGTCCAGCGGCAGGGCCTCTTCCGCCAGGGCGAGGGCGTCCTTGCGGATCTTCGGGTCCGCATAAGCGGCACGCGCTTCCGCCACGAAGGCCGCGAGGTATCGCTGCCGCTCCCTTTGCGCGAGAAACTCGGCAATCGCCGCGCGAGCGATTTCGGACCGCGCCACGCCCGCGAGTCGCGCCTCCTCATCGAGCCGGGACTCGAGATCGTCCGGCAACCGCAGGCTGAAACCGGCCATCGGTGGCACTCCGAATGACAAGACGTAAGACAAATTGTACTACATCTTGCCCGGCGGCACGGGCAGACATTTCCGCGGAAACGTTTTCTGGTGCGTCGTAAAAAACGTTCCGGCCGGAACGTCTATGGTTTCATCAACTGGTCATAAACGAGTTGATACGGCTCGGACTCGACGCCCATGTCTCCCCGGAACGGCCGGTCAAACGCAAGCACGACGAAGATCACCATCGCAAAGAACGTCGTCAGCAGCATGACCAGCGCCATGTGCAGGCGTGGATCCCTGACCCGGAAAAAGTAGGAGCCGACGACGGCAAGCGCCGCGCCGACGAAAATCACGGTCCACATGAGCCCGGGCAGGGCCGTCTGTACCGCTTCCAGCCGCATCCGGCGCGCGTCGATCAGGCGGTTGTACGACCGCATCGTTTCGGCATGGAAGATCTTCTCGCCCTCGGTGGTCGGCTCGAAGGACGTCAGTAACTTCTGGAACCTGTTGATTCGTTCCACGCCGCCGAGAGGAACCCGGCCCTTGTGCTGCTCGGGCCACGCCTCCTCGATCACGTACTTGGCGTAATCGCGCAGCTCGTCCTGCAACTGCGCCTGCAGTGACTGCGGATAGGCGCCGACGTCACGGTACAGGGTCGCAAGCGCCGTCGCTTCCTGCGAGACGATCTTTGCGGCCTCGTCGTAAGTCTCCCATGCGGAGATCGAGATCATGGCGACCGCCAGCGCGTAGAAGACCATGACGGAGTGCACGATCGTGCTGGTGAAATGTCCGTCGCTTTCCGTGAACTCGAACCGCGGAAGGACCCGGCGGCGCGCGAAGCGCAGCCCGATGGCCGCCAGGCCGCACATGACGACGACCAGCACCAGTCCGACAATCCACAACGGAAGATCGAATACGAAGCTCACTTTTCAGCGAACCAGCGGACCGCAACCATAGATGCCCGAGCCATTCTGCGCGAAACAGTAGTCCTCCTGCTTCGCGGATGTCCAGTCTCATGAGTGGATCACTGCCGCACGAGACCGCGAGCTCCAGGCAAAAGGCCGGTTGAAAAACCTTGAAAATCTGGCGCATGCTCGCGCCGGGATGAACCTTCAGCATCTTCGACTCGCTGCGCTGCCGTTCTGCCTGCTGGGCGCCTGGTCGCATGCCGAGGACGCTGCGCCGCTGGCCGAAGAGGCTGTCTCGCTGGAAACAGTCATCGTCGAGACCTCCGTCTTGCTGGAATCGGGGGCGCGCGTTGAACTGGATCGAGCCGATGTCGTCCGCACCTCGGCCGTGAACCTCGGCGACGTGTTGACACAGGTTCCCAACGTCAAAGTGCAGGTCAATTCCCGCGGCGAGCAGGTGTTTGCGCTGCGAGGCTCCGACCAGCGGCAGGTGGCGTTGACGCTCGATGGCGCGTCGATCGTGTCCGCATGGGATGGGCAGCTGGACCTGAGCCTGCTGCCGAGCAGCGCAATCGGGAGCATCGCGATCACGCGCGGCACGGCATCCGTCCTGCAAGGCCCGAATGCCTTGATAGGCGCGGTGAACGTCGTGAGCCGCCGCGTGGAGAACGAGGGATGGGACCGGTCGCTTACGGCGAATGCCGGCGCGGAATGGCAATCCATCGAAGGTTTTCTAGGTCACCGGCAAGGCAACCATTCGCTGTCGGCCGCGCTCGGGTGGAGTGACTCGGACGGCTACGAAGCCGGAGGCGAAAGCGACCTGGTCACCGGCTCGGACTTCCGGAACCGTGCCGCGATGCTGGGCTGGGGATACCGCTACGCCGATGAATCGAGCATCGGCTTGACGCTGCTGGCCGTGGACAACAGCAAGGGCGTGATTCCCGAGCGCACGTCCAGCGGTCCCCGGTTCTGGCGTTATCCGGAGCTCCAGAAGAACCAGCTCATCCTGTTTGGCCGCCACGCCGCGGGCGTCAGCAATGTCGATTACAGCCTGTTTCTCCAGGATGGAAGTTCCCGCATCGACCAGTTCACGGACGCCACCTACACCGAGCTGGACAACGTCGAGGACGGTCGTGACAGTGGCAGCGGCGGCCGCGTCCAGTGGTCGCGGCCGCTCAGTACGACGCAGGAAATCGTCGTAGGAGTGGATTGGACGCGCGGTGAACACCTGTTCCGGGAACGCGCGAGTTCGTCATCGTTCACGACGTTCGCGCAGGACCTGTCGCAGGTTGCAGCGGAGTGGCGCAACGATTCCGGGCGATGGAACCTCCTGCTCGGCGCTTCCTATGACTACTCGAGGACACCGGACACCGGCACGTTCCCGGATCCGGGCTCGCGTGACGACTGGGCTGGAAGCGGCGCAGTGACCTATTCATTGAATCCGGACCTGAGCGTGGATTTCACGCTCGGCCGCAAGACGAGGTTTCCATCCCTGCGCGAATCTTTCAATGGCGCGTTGGGCAGGTTCGTCCTCAATCCCGACCTGAAGCCGGAGACCGCGGTGTCCGCCGCGCTTGGCCTCGTCGGCCAGTTTCCAGCCGTCAACTGGGAAGCGCGTGCGTTTGCGACCGAGATCGATGACGGCATCACGCGCGTGCCGTTGCCGAACGGGCAATTCACCCGCGTCAACCTGACGAGCTCGCACATCTTTGGCGTGGAAGCGAGCCTGGACGCGACACCCGCCGACTGGCTCGAGGTCCGCTTCGATGCCACCGTGCTGAAGGCGCGTGCGCAATCGGCTTCTGGCGATTACGACCAGTACCTGGAGTACCGCCCGGGCGTGAACTTCGGTTCCGAGCTCGTCATTGCGTTGCCGGCGAACTGGCGGGCGACGGCCGGCGTGCGCTATCTCGCCGAGGAGTACGGATTTCTCGAATCGAGCCCTACACCCCAACGGCTGCCGAGTTACGTCGTCTGGAACCTGTCCGTCGAACGCAATGACATTTCAACGAGCGTGGGGAAGCTGGCATTCGTGCTGCGACTCGAGAACCTGTCAGACGAGTTCTATCAGACTCAGTGGGGCATTCCCGGGGCCGGTCGGCGGGCGTCCGTTGGAGTGACCTGGAGCAACTGAGTCACGCGCGGTGCGCGCGGATGTCGACCAGTTTTCTCCAGGCTGACGAGCCGGCCGAGTGCTCGGCCGTCCAATGAAACGAGTCAGGCTCGACGTCGGTGAACGTCCAGCGCATCCGCCCACCGCGTGGATCGGGACCTTCCTGCACGATGTCGCGCCCACGCGCGCGGCCGATCTGCTGGCAGAAGAAGTTCGTGGCCGGGTCGCTCCAGAGGATCCGCCAGGTGTCGATGCTCGGGTCATAGAGGCGCAACGTCGTGCCGTACCAGTTGCCGGCGCCCGGCATCTGCGCGATGCCCGGCCTGCGATCGGCGAGGCGCGGGATCATCCACACGTCCTGGATGGCCCGACCCCGGAGCACCCACCCGGCGTGGATCTCGCCGTTCCCGGCGTGCGTCGTCCTGTCCTCGGTGATGGTGGTGACGTCGAACTTCCAGTGACCGACGAGCCAGCCGTAGAGCGCCAGCTTCGATTTGCGCTCCGGATCGGGTCCGGGCGCGTGCAGCGCATGAGCGAGCGAACTGTCGACGGGATCAGGCGCGGGGCCGGGACGCTGGGCGCGGCGGGTGGCGGTCATCGGCAATCTCCTCGAGTTTACCGATGTACTAGCACCTGGCTGGCCGCGCCCGCAGTAGGAACCAAGGGTCGCGTTTGTGTAGGACACGGCCTCCGCAATGAACCTTACAGGCGCCTCCCGGTACTCACCGTTTGAGTAACCCTGCCCGACGGATACGCCCCAGGGAGGCGCTATGAAAGTCCGGCCCATCACACTCGTCCGTACGGTCCTGATCCTGGTTACGGGGGTTTTCGCCGGCTGCGGCGGCAGCAGCTACGGCGGTGATGGTGGCGGCCGGCCGCCGGCCAGCCTCTCCATATCGGTTTCGCCGGAAACGATCACGCTGGGCCAAAGCGCGACCCTGACCTGGAATTCGAATGCGCCCAACTGCACGGCCAGCGGAGCGTGGAGCGGGAGCAAGGCGGGCGATGGCAGCGAGAGCGTGACGCCGACGGCGACGGGAACGCTGACCTATTCGCTCAGATGCTCCGGCGGCCGCTACGGCGAAAGCGACCAGGGCTCTGCCACTCTCACGGTCAATCCGGCGGGACAGGCCGCGGCGTTCAAGGGTGAAGCCTGCTGCTTTGGCGGGAAGGCATTTACCGTGGAGGGCATCACGAGCGAGTCCGGGGAGCTTCGGTTCCTGGCGCGCGGCCGGCATTTCGTGGTCGAAGCTGGCAAGCCGGCCGTCGCGTACGCGACCTGTGACTCCTGCCTCGCGGGCGCGCGCGTGAACGACAGACTCGCAATCGACCTGCACTCGCTCGCGTCGCGCAGCCAGGCTTCGGATTCCATGACACTCGAAGGCCATTACACGACCCACCTCGGCAACGGCTATGCCCTGACGGTCAGCATCGACGCCACAGGCCGGATGAGCGCCATCGATTCCCGCGGCTGCCGGTTCGACGGGGACACGCGCGCGCGTGCACCCGCGTCACGTGTCGTCGAAGTGACGCTCGAGGTCACCGCCTGTGGCGCCAGCGACGGCCACTACGCGGGCGACGCCGCGCTCTTCCCGGAAGCTGACGGCGAGCCTGCGGGACTTCTGTTGTCGGCCTCGAACCCCGAGGCGGCGATCGGCTGGCGGCTGAGCCGATAGCGTCCGCCTGCTCCTAATGTGGAGCTTGTAGCTTCCGCGGCGCTCGTTCCATGAAGTCGAGGATCAGCGCCGCAGCCTCGGTCGCATGCGTCTCGAGCAGCAGGTGGCCGGCGTCGAGGATGTGGGCTTCCATCCTTGGCAGCTCGCGCATCCAGGGCAGCACCTCGTCAAGTTCGAAATAGATATCGTGCCTTCCCCAGACCATCAGGGCAGGTGGCTGCCAGCGCTTTAGATATTCGGCGATGGCGTCGAAGCGGGCAGCGTACTGCGCATAGTCGGCGATCAGCGCCCGTTGCGTGTCCAGATGGCCCGGCAGGTTCATCACGCGCCAATCTTCTTCCCAGTGTTCGGCGGGGATCCGCTCGGCCACGTCCGATGGGACGCCGGAGATGTACGTATCGCGCGTGCCCTCGAGGGTCAGATGCGCGGTGACCGCCGCCTCGTTCTCCGCATCCGGCTGCGACCAGTAGGCCTGCGTCGCGGCCCATCCCGGTCCCCACCCCGTACGATGTGCGTTGGCGTTCTGGATGATGAGGCCCAGGACTTGTTCGGGCGCCTGCATCGCGATCTGCAGGCCCACGGGCGCTCCCCAATCATGCAGGTAAATAAACCGCGGCCCGATCGCGAGCCGGTCTAACAGTTCGGAGATCGCCTGACCGATGGCGTGAAACGAGACCGCCGGCAGCACGTCGGACTCGCCGCTGCCGGGCAGATCGGGCGCGATGACATGAGCGGCCTGCGCCAGCGCAGGCACGACCTCCCGGAACATGCGCGCCGAGTTCGGCGTCCCATGCAGGAGCAGCACCGCGGGCTTTGACGGTTCACCCGCCGTAAAGAAGGACAGCTCGGTCCCGCCGGACAGGCGAAGACGTTGCCGGGTCGGCGTATACACGGACGGATCGCGCTCGACGCGTGCGTTGATCGGGATTCTCCTCGCAATCACCGATCTACTAGCACTCGGCCGGTCGGGCGCGCCGTAGGAAACTGCTGCCGTTACATGTGGGATGTCGGCCTACCGCCGCGCTCGGCATCGGGGCCTTCGCGGTTGCGGAATCGTCGAGGCGGAACGCATCGCATATTCGCTTTCGCTCGCGCGAACTGAGCACGCCGAGAAATGGCGTCGTGCTGCGCAGCCGCAGGCCGTTCTCACTCTGTTCCGTCATCAATGCCGCAATCTCCGGCCAAGGCATGCGCAGGACCTTGCTCCAAGCCCTGATCGCGGCGCCCGACGCGCCGCTACCGCGTTCCCTCCACCGCGCCAGATTGGCGTGCGCGCGCGCGAGTAGTGACGGCTGGGTCTCGATCTTCCGGGCGACCATGGCATGGAGCGCGAGGCTGCGCGCATGCAGCAGACTCAGCTCGAGCGGCGGCAGACGCAGGCGCTCGTCTTGCCTCACCCAAGTGACGGCAGGCTTCAGGCCGGCGGCCTTGCGCCGGGCCCGCATACTCCGCATTCGTTCCGCCGCCGTCAGCGGCGGCTGGGTCGGCGGGTGTCCGAGGCGCCATGAACCTTTTCGCATCGACGAACCGTAACCCGTTACGCCACGATTGCCCGGGCATGTTCCGGGGCCAAAGAGGCAAAAATGCCATGTGGTGCACGCAAAACTGTGTGTGGCAACGCTCCTGGCGTAACGCGTTACGATGCAAATGCAAAAAAAGGGCAACGCCCATCGGGACTAACCTACTTCGGGAAGCTGCAATCCCCCTTGTTCCCGATGCAGCCGCCTCAGTAGCTCGCCCAGCGCATCGACATTGGCTTCGGTCGCATCCAGCGCGGCTTGGCGATGTGCCGGCAGCCACTGGCGTGCCTCGTTTCGCAGCCAGTCGCCCTGTTGTCGCCACTCTGCTGCACGTCGATCGCTCTCCTGCGTCAGCGTCGCGCGCTCATCGAGCTGTGGTAGGCCGTAGCCGGTGTCGGGCAGCAGCATCGCCGGGCGGCTGAGGAGACCCTCCAGCCGCAGGATGTCCTGCACGGCGATCAGCGCATCCGCGCGATCTGCGAGCTGAGCGGTATCGCCACGGAAAAAACGCCGCTTCAGCTCATCGCGAGCCAGCTGCTGCTGTCGTCGCAATGCGGCTTGCTCGAGCAGCAGGAGTGCGGCGCCGGCGCGGAGATCCGCGCGCACGAGCCACGGCGCTCGCTCGCTCGGGTCCAGGTCGAGCCAGTCCTGCACGCGTGCCTGCGGGAGCTGCAGCGCCTGCCGCGCGACGACGAACATCGCCTGGTAGCGGTTGCTTAGGGCCTCGAAGTAGTACCCGAGGCGCAGCGCCTCTTCGCGATCCTCGAGCACCTGTCTATCCGCGATGCCGGCGTGCTCCAGGCGACGCATTAGTCCAGTGGGTGTGATGCTGGAGAGGTCCTCGCCGGCGAGCCGTGGCACGCCGTCGTGCAGCAGCTTGAAGGTCTCCACGGCGCAGTTGTTGCTGAGGAAGTAGTAGTGCCCGTCATAGCTCCAGTGCAGCCGTGCCGTGCGTTCCAGCAGGTCCGCGATCTCGGCCGGGCTCAATTGCAAAGGAATCGACTGCAGGCCGCGCAGCTCGATCTTGGTGTACTCCTCGATCACCTGTGCGAGCGGCAACACGTACAGGCGCGAAGGGTAGGAGCCCGTCAGCCCGCGCCAGCTTGAGATCTGGACGTCATCGACGAAAGCGCGAAACGACAGCACCTGGTGGTACTGCAGGTCCAGCCGGCAATCCGGTCCGCGCGCGCGCTCAGGTGCGCAGATCACGAGCCGCAGCATGCTGTGGCCCCACCGGCTCATCGGCCGGTCGTTGCCTTCGGCAAACAGGTACTCGACGGCGTACACGCGGTCCGGATCGAGTTGCAGCACGGGCGGCAGGCTGGCGTCGCTGCCGACCTGCAGGTAAATGAGGTCCGGAGCGCATTCGGTCTGCGGCGGCATGCTGGCGAACTGCGCGGCAAAGTAGTGATACAGGGCTGGGCGTCGGCAGGCGTAGGTCGGATCGAGCAGGAAGTACTCGAGGTTCACGGCGACGAACTCGGCCGGGCTCGTCAGCTCGTAGCGATCCGGGCTGCGATCGCTGAAGGCATTGTTCTGGGTGCGAAGGCCCAATCGCATCGGACTGACCTGCCAGCCGGCCAGATCGAGCAGGCGCGGGTCGCGGGACAGCTGGCCTTGCGGCGTGCGGTCGTAGAAATGGGCCAGTTCGTGGATGACGGCCGCCAGCGCCGCGCGCGTGGCCGGATCGTCGATGCGGGCGTTGGGCGCACGCGCCATCCAGCCGTCGAGCAGCCTGCGGTCCAGCAGGATTCGCCGCGCGTGTGCGCGGCCGTGGACCTGCGCCGGCAAGTCGTTGCGCCACTCGACTTCAATGCGCTGATCCAGCGCGTCCGCCCAGGCGACGGGCAGGCGCTGGATCGCGTCACCCAGGAGCTGGCGCGTGGCCGCCGACTCGGCCGGCGTCAGCGAAAGCTCGATCGGTTGCAGTTGCGGCGCAGCCTGGACCGATCCCGCACAGGCCAGCAAACACAACGCGGGCCACGGCCGCGGTGTTCGCAGCCGGCGCCCCTGGCTCACAACGTCAGGATGGCCTGCGCCAGCTGCATGTCGGTGGCGCGCTGCGCGCCTGCGTTCCGCTCCCGCAGGTGCCGCAGCGCCGCTTCCAGTTGGGCGCCACGGATGCGTCCGTCGCTGGCGACAAAGCTGGCCGCGTCATCCCGGGCTTGCAGTACCACCTTGTCGTTGGGGGACGTGGTCTTGGAAGAGGCCGATGTGCCGACGGCCGAGGCGGACGAACCGGCGGTGGTTTGGCCGGCGAAGGCGGGGACGGCGACGGAACAGGCCAGGAGGGCGGAAATCAGGGTCAGTCGATTCATGGAAGCATTCCTCGTGAAGGAATGAAAACGCCGGCCACAAGCCTACCTGTTATTGTTGCGCCGGAATACGGGGAGGCTTACATGAGCGAAGACCTGGCCTCGGCGAACGTCAACCGTACGTACTCGCTCGCCGCCACGAGCATCGCGATCTTCACGTTCACGCTGTTCTTTCTCTATCCGCGGTTCACGAGCGGCGAGGCCGATCCCCGGCTGTTCCAGGCGACGATCGTCGTGATGGGCCTGGCGACCTTTTCCTTCGTGTTCGCGACCTTCTCTTTCTACTGCGCCTCCGTCTGCCACGATACCGGGGAAGGCGAGCGAGCTCGCTACTCGCGGCGCGGCGATCGTTTCTGGCTATTCGGCTACACGCTTCTGTTTCTGGCGCCGATCCTGGTCCTGTTCGCGATCAATCTGCGAGCCGTCGGCTGCGTGTGGCTGGCACTGTGGCTGGTGTACCTGGTCTTCGTGTTCCTCTATTTCCCGAGGATGCAGACCGCGCGCTAGTTGCCGTTCGACGAGCGCAGCGGCTTGAACGCCGCGCGCAGTTCCGACACGAAGAGCGCCGGCTCTTCCCACGCCGCGAAGTGTCCGCCGCGTTCGGCCTCGTTGTAGTACGCGAGGCCGGGGTAGGCCGTCTCGACCCAGCTCCGCGGTGCGGGGAAGATCTCGCCCGGGAACGCCGTGAAAGCGATCGGGACCGCGACCGGCGGGGGCGCCTTGCCTGCCGCGCGCGCTCCGGCGCGTCCGGTCTCCCAGTACCACCGGGCAGCCGAGGTGCCGGTTCCGGTCAGCCAGTACAGCGTGATGTTGTCGAGGAGATGGTCGCGGGTGAGATTGCCTGCGGGCTTGCCCTCGACGAACGCGCGGGAGATCTTGTAATAGCTGTCCGTGTCGTGATCGAGCATCCAGGCCGCCAGCCCGACGGGCGAATCCAGCAGCGAGTAGCCGATCGTCTGTGGCCGGGTTACCTGCTCCGTGAAGTAGCCGAAGCCGTCCGTCATGAACGTCGCGAGCGCGGCGTGCGCCGCGCGTTCCTGCTCGGATTCCTTCGGCAGCTTGTCGACGATGAACGGCGCCCCCGCGAGCAGGCTCAGGTGAATCCCGGCGAGCCCGGCCGGTGCCTGTCGGCCCATGACGTCTGTGACGAGCGCGCCGACGTCACCGCCCTGCGCGACATAGCGCGTATAGCCGAGCCGCTTCATCAGCTCCGCCCATGCGAGCGCGATGCGGCCGGAATCCCAGCCGAGCTCTTTCGGTTCGCCCGAAAAGCCGTAGCCCGGCAGGGACGGCAGCACCAGGTGAAACGCGTCCTCGGCCGTGCCGCCGTGCGCGGTCGGGTCGGTCAACGGGCCGACGGTCTCGAGCAGCTCGATGACCGAGCCGGGCCAGCCATGCGTCATGATCAGCGGCAACGCGTTCTCGTGCTTCGACCGGACGTGGATGAAGTGGATCGTCACGCCGTCGATCTCGGTCGTGAACTGTGGCAGCGCGTTCAGGCGCGCCTCGGCCTTGCGCCAGTCGTATTCAGTCGACCAATAGCGAGTCAGTTCCCGCATCGTCGCGAGCTGCACGCCCTGCGACCGGTCGTCGACGAGTTCCTTCGTGGGCCAGCGCGCGGCTGCGATTCGCCGGCGCAGTTCGACGAGATCCTTGTCCGGGATGGCCACCTTGAACGGCTGAATGGCTTCACCTTCCGCTGGTGCCGACGCGACAAGCCCGGGCACCGCGAGCAGTGCGGCCCCGGATGCGATGGCGGCGGCGGTCATGATGATCATTTTTTTCATTTTTGCAGCGGACATGGAAGCTCCTTGATCGCGGTGGAACGCGCGACAGTGCGCGAGAGTTTACTCGGCCAACACGAGGAGCGGTTTCCCCTTTTCCACGATGTAGGTCGCCAGCTCCGCGCCGTTGCCTTTGCCGACGTTGCGTACCGCATGGACGGCGCCCGCTGGAATGAACAGGGTGTCCCCGGCGTCGAGCGTCACCGGCGGCCGATCTGCCACCGCATACTCGAGCGATCCTTCCGTGACGTAGACGAGCTCTTCGCCCGGATGCGAGTGCGCCGGAAACGTCGTGCCGGGAGCGAACTCGACGAGGACCTGGATGGCCTCGCGACCGGGCGTGCTGAGATCCTCGCGCTGGAGGTCGGTGCGCTTGATTTCAGTCAGGGTCGGGTCCCGTTCCTTCTCGCGCGAGGAAACATGGTTGAGCGCGATAACCCACTTGTCGCCGCGCTTGCGCATCAGCCGCGTGTTGATGCCGTCCTGCGGGTTCTCCGGACGATCGAGCTGGTAACGGCTGATGAGCTGCGCCGCGTCCGGCGCCAGCATGTCGATCTGAATGTCAAAAAATCGCAGGCGCCCGCGCGTAGCCTCGGAGGCGCCGTAGTCGCGGACGTAGTGATCGAGCGTGCCCTGCCAGTCCTTCTGGAACTGGCCGCGCGACACGAAGATCACGTCGGGATTCGCGAAGCCTTCCATGTATCCACGGAAATCCCCGCGATTCCACGCGGCTTCCATGCGGGAGATGAGCGCCAGGATCGCTTCCTTCCCCGTATCAACGCTGGCACTTGCGGGAGAGTGAACCGGGATCAGGAGCGTGGCCGCGAGTGCGACGAGCAGCAGGCCTGGCTTGAGATTCACGTGGATAACCTCCGGCTAAGAGTTCAACGGCAGCTTCCCGCGCCGCAATAATTGATCGTCAAAGAATACCCCTAGTGCCTGACTCGCCCCGGAACGAACTCGAGGAGATCCCCCGGCTGGCATTTCAGCTCGCGGCATAGCGCGTCGAGAGTCGTAAAGCGGATGGCGCGCGCCTTGTTGGTCTTGAGGATGGAAAGGTTGGCCAGAGTGATGCCGATGCGGTCCGCCAGCTCGGTCAAGCTGACCTCGCGGTCAGCCATGATGCGTTCGAGATTGAGCTTGATGGGCATGGCCGGGCTCAGATGGTCAGTTCGTTGTCGCGCTGAAGCGCGAGTCCCTGGCGGAACACCTCGGCCAGCGCCAGCACCAGGAGCCCCGCCAGGAACTCGGCGCTGCCGAAGGGCGATTCATATCCGAGCCAGGGTGGCCTGTCCGCGGGCGGCAGCTGCACAGGCGTGCCCGAAATCGCGAACTGGGTGTGCGCTTCCAGGTAGCCGTACATGGCGTAGACGAGCCAGCTCTCGGCGATGGCGGTCACGAATGCGAAGGCGACGAGCGAGCCGCCGACGATCTGTACCAGCCGCACGCTTTGCCGGCTGAAGCTCTCGCCTCGACCGACGTTGCGGAACAGCCGGCGCAAAAGCTCGAACAACGTCGCGAAGAACACGGCGTAGACGAGCAGCACCGGCAAGCCGTATGCCTTAAAGAGCCGGACCGCGCCGTCCGCGCGTTTCACGGTGACGGCGACGTTTCCACCGAAGGCGCGCAGTTCGAGGGCGGACTCGCCATGCCCGTCGCTTCCCGGATATACGGCGAGGCTGGCTGGCTGCCCGAGAAACACGCCTTTCACGGGCCCGATGCGCGCGTCGGGCGGCAATTCGGGGTCTACCAGCATGGCCGTGACGACGCAGACGGCAAAAAATGCCCCCACCACGGCGAGAACGGCGAATAGGACGCGGAAGAGCTTGGGCAACAGGCGGTTCATCAGGCGACTCCGGCGATCTTATTGATAAACGATATATCGTTTTTCGATAAGACGCAAGGCTATGGGTCCTCACGAACACTGTCGGAGAGCAGTAGGCGAAAGCTGACCGGTGGTCCCTCTATTGAGGGGCTGAGTACGCGGGGGATCACCCATACACTCTTTCACTTCTTAAACGAGGAGATCCTGATCATGGAAGATCGCAACTTATCCAGTTCGAAGGCACGAACCCGTGCGCCGACCGGCATCGTGACCGACAAGCCGTGGGTAACGGCGCTGTTCACGGACCGGGACCAGGCGGAACGGGCCTATCAATCGCTCGCGGCACGTGGTTACGACGTCGACGACATCAATCTCGTGATGTCCGATGACACGCGAAAGAAGTACTTCGCTACCGACCAGGACACCGAACTCGGCTCGAAAGCCGCCAAAGGTGCCGGCGTCGGCGGCGCGATCGGTGGCACGATCGGGGCCATCGCTGCCGCGATCGCCGCGGTAGGAACGTCAATTGCAATCCCGGGCCTGGGGCTGGTCGTCGCGGGACCGCTCGCAGCAGCGCTGGCCGGTGCAGGTGCGGGTGGCGTTACGGGCGGGCTCGTCGGCGCATTGATCGGCGCCGGCATCCCGGAAGTGCGCGTCAAGCACTACGAGCAGGGCATCAAGTCCGGCGGAATCCTGATGGGCGTCCAGCCACGGACCGACGAAGATGCGGTGTTCCTGGAGCGCGAGTGGAACAAGGCGGGCGGCACGCACGTTTATAGCTAAGCCGCAATGGGGCAGCACGGCCGACGAGCGGACTTACGCTAGTCGGCCGTTTTCTGGATCTCGACGATGTCGACTGCCTGGCCGGCCATGTCCTCGGTCAGCACGTCGTCGTGCAGCACGTCCCGTGACGAGCCTCGTTGAAGTCGTCAAGACGCAGCGGAAGACGGAATGCCTGGACGCGGCCCGCTTAGGGGATGCGCCCGCGGAAATGCGCCGAAGTCGAGCGCGTAATGAGCCATTCCCGATAGGCGCGGACTGTCCACACTGCGTCCGGTCGCGTGCTCGAACACGCGATCGGCGAGACCGGCATCCAGGGGCCGTTCGAGCGACGCGATCGAGACTCGCAGCCGGTACGCTTCGCGCTCGGAGGCTATGTAGCTCCAGCGCCAGACCTCGATGCCCTGTTCCTGGCGATACAGGTAGTAGGCACAGTGGCGCGAGCATTCGTACCGAAAGGCCTCGCCGGTTTCGTCAAGTTGGTGCGCCACGCCGAATCGGACACCATGGGGCAGGGACGCCAGGACAGCCTCAAATTCCCTGGCTGTCGTGGCGAGTACCAGGCGTACTACTTTATTGAGTGCGATATCGGTCATGGCGCGGCGTAAATACACGTGAATCCGGGCCCTGCGTGTGCCGGTTTGCAGGCAATCCGCGCGTAGGACTTCGCGCCGAAGAGAATCGCTCAGTGAGATGACACGGAGCCTGGCAAATAGGTCTCAGGCCCCTGCCGCCGGACCAGGAGATTGCGGATCTCCCACTGCGACTCAGCGGGAACGACTTTCAGAAACCGCACCTCGCCGCCGGCCTGGGCAGCAACCGGCACGCCCTGCTCGAACAGCACGCGATTGCCGGATAGCGCCGGAACCTTCTCGCCGGGCGTGACGATTCCGACGAGGTTCAGCGGGTCCGCCGCCGAGATCGAGACGCGATCCACCGCGGGATCCTTCACGACCGACCGCAGCAGGTCCGCCGCTTCCGGCAGCGCGAACTGCTCGCCGGCGAAGCCGCTGACGAAGCGGCCGCCGCGGATTTCGCCGCGCGCCTCGAGGCGCCGGTACACGTAGAAGAGTTCCCGCCACGGGGGCAGGCCCGCCTCGCGCTCGAGAAGCTTGCGGAACACGATGCCATAGCGTCGCAGCAGGACGCGGGCGATGTGGTCCACTGCGGGATCGCCGAGCGCCGCGGCATCGACCGGCACGTTGACGCGCCGCGGCAGGCTCCAGCGCCCCGCATCGTCGACGTCGGTGAGCGGTCGGCGATATTGCCGCAGCTTCTCGCGCCGCTTCTTCGACGTGATGAGCGCCCGGACGCCCGCGAAGGAATCGGACGTCACGCGCCCGCGGCTGACCAGCTCGCCGAGCCCCTGTTCGATCTCGGAACGGAGCAGGCCCGTGTCGTGCACGAGGTCGCTGAAGAACGAAGCGCCGTGCTCCGCGAGGCTTTCCAGGATCCGCTGCGCCCGGGGAGACGGTCCCTCGATCGTGACCGGCGCCGCCTGGCGCTGCTGCCAGTACGTGAGCGCCTCGCGTTCCACCAGCGTGATAGGCGTGCTGCGCACCGGGGCCGCGGCGGGCGCGATGTCGCTGGCCGGCGATTCGGCCTGGCGATACCAGGCGATGCGACCGGCGGCGCAGAGCTTGTCCAGGTCATGCGGCAGGTACTGCTTGACGCGCAGCGGCAGGATGTCCCGCTCCCACGCGCCTGCCGGCACGGCAAAGCCTTCCAGCTCCCGCAGCACGGCCAGCAATCCGGCGTCGCCCTCGCGCCGGTCGTCGCGGCCCTCCATGGCCACCCGCTGCCAGCGGAACAGGAAGCGCATGAACTGCGCGGGCGGCACGGACTGGATCTCGCTGCGCTTGCGGTCGCGGGTGTAGCGGTGGATGCGCAGCAGCAGCCGCCGGTCGCACCATTCCTCGACGTTTCCGCGGAAACGCCCGCGCATCACGGAACCCTGGGCCTCGAGGGCGAGCAGCCCCGCGCGAACCTGCCCGGCCGGCACGTTGAGCACGCCGGCCAGCGTCGCTTCGGTCACCGGGCCCACGAGCTCGAGGCGGCTCCTCAGGATCTCGGCGAGCGCTTCGAGATCGCCGCCCATCGCGCTCTCGAACTCCGTGGACCGCTCGACGGCGACCCAGAGCCCGTCGTGGAAAAGCACCCGCCGCTCGTCCCGGAGCTTCGCGAGCAGTATCTTCCACAGCTCGATCTCAGGCTGCGTCAGGAATCCGTACACGACAAGCGCATCGTGCAGCTCGTCGTGATTCCCGATCTCCGGCCAAGCCTCGGACTTCACGCGCTCGATCGCTTCCGGATCGAGCCGGCCGAGGTCGGCAGCCTCCTGGGGTTCCAGATGACGCTGCGCGTTGATCGAGCGCGTGCGCCGTCCCTCGGCATCGCCGTCGTCGAGGAAGGCATAGGGCCTCGCGCCGATGACGGCGTGCGAGAGCGGCGAAGGCCCGGTCAGGTCGCGACAGACGACCTCGACCGTGCCATTCTCGATTCGGTCCAGCAGCCGCAGGAATCCGTCCACGTCCATCGTTTCGTGAAGGCAGTCGTCGATCGTCTGCTTCACGAGCGGGTGGTCCGGAATCTCCCGCGGGCCGGTCAGGTTCTCCGCGCAGGCGACCTGATCCGGGAATACGACGGCGAGCAGGTCCTCGGAGTCCGCGCGCTGGAACGGGGCCGGCAGGCGCTTGCCGTTCTGCGTGCGCCGCAGCGCCAGCGCGATGGACGCGTCCCAGCGCCAGCGCGTGCCGAACATGGGCGCGTCGAGCAGCGCCTGCACGAGGACGTCACGCGCCGTCGAGGACTTCAGGAATCCCTTGACGTCCTCGAGCGGGAAGCTGTGCGTGGGCCCGAGCGAGAGCACGATGCTGTCCTCGAGTGCGGAGGCCTGGAGCTCGAAATTGAACTGGCGGCAGAAGCGCTTGCGCAGCGCCAGTCCCCAGGCCCGGTTGACGCGCGAGCCGTAGGTGGAGTGGATGACGAGGTGCGTGTCGCCGACCTCGTCGAAGAAGCGCTCGAACACGACTGTCGAGAGCGTCGGGAGCTTGCCGAGCGCGCCGAGGCCCGCCGCGAGGTACAGCGCGAGCTGCGATGCGGCGACTTCGCCGAGGCCGAGCTCCTCCTGCAGCCAGCGGTCGCAGGCTTCGATGCCGCCCTCCAGGCGCTCCATCGCCTCATTGCGCAGGCGCGAGACGGCAAACGAAAGCTCGTCGCTGCGCGCCGGGGCATCGCCCACCCAGAACGGCAGCGTCGGCGGCGCGCCTTTCGCGTCTTCCACGAGGACCTTGTTGACCTCGACTTTCTGCACGCGGTACGAGGAGTTGCCGAGCTGGAAGATGTCGCCGGGCATGCTCTCGAAGGCGAAGTCCTCGCCGATCGAGCCGATGCGATAGCCCTCGGGGTTCAGCACGACGTCGTAATCGAACTGGTCCGGGATCACGCCGGCGTTGGTGACGGCTGTGAGCTTCGCGCCGCGCCGCGGGCGCAGGCGCCGGTTCACCGTGTCGTAGTGCAGGTAGGCCGCGCGCCGGCCGCGCCGGGTCGAGTAGCCATCGGCCAGCATCTGCAGCACTTGCTCGAACTCTTCGGCGGTGAGATCTGCATACGGCTGCGCGCTCCGGAACGCCGCCAGCAGCTCGTCCACACCCCATTCGCGGCAAGCGACTTCCGCCACGACCTGCTGCGCCAGCACATCCAGGGGCTTCTGCGGGACGCGAATCCTGTCGAGCTCGCCGCGCCGCACGGCGTCGAGGAGGGCGGCGCACTCGACGAGGTCGTCGAGCGAGAGCGGGAAGAGCCTCCCCTTCGGGATCGCGCCGATCGCATGCCCGGCGCGGCCGACGCGCTGCAGCAGCGCAGAGATCAGCCGCGGCGAGCCCATCTGGCAGACGAGGTCGATGTCGCCGATGTCGATGCCAAGCTCGAGCGAGGAAGTCGCGATGAGCGCCTTGAGCCGGCCTTCCTTGAGCCGTGTTTCCGCAGCGAGGCGATGCTCCTTCGATAGGCTGCCGTGATGGGTCGCGACGTGCTCGGCGCCGACGCGCTCGGCGAGGAACCGCGTCGCGCGCTCGGCGAGACGCCGGTTGTTGACGAAGATGAGCGTCGTGCGGTGCGACTGGATCAACGCCGCGAGCCGCTCGTACAGCTCGTCCCAGACTTCGTTCGCCATCACCGCCTCGAGCGGCGAGCGCGGCAGCTCCAGCGCGAGGTCGCGCTCGCGCACGTGGCCGGTGTCCACGATCTCGACGTCGGTCTCGCGGTTGCCGACGAGGAAGCGCGCCATCGCCTCGAGCGGCTTCACCGTCGCAGACAGGCCGACGCGCACGGGCACGCGGCCGCAAAGCGCGTCCAGCCGCTCGAGCGAGAGCATCAGGTGCGAGCCGCGCTTGCTGCCCGCAACCGAGTGCAGCTCGTCCACGATGATGCTGCGGACGCTCTTGAGCATCGCGCGGCCGGATTCCGAGGTCAGCAGGATGAAAAGCGACTCCGGCGTCGTGACCAGGATGTGCGGCGGGGATTTCCGCATCCGGTTGCGCTCGAAGGCCGAGGTGTCGCCCGTGCGCACCGCGTCGCGGATCGCGACGTCCGGCAGCCCCTGCTCGAGGAGCTGGTCGCGGATGCCGGCGAGCGGCTCCTGGAGGTTCTTCTGGATGTCGTTCGAGAGCGCTTTCAGCGGCGACACGTAGAGAACATGCACCTCGTCGGATAGTCCCCTTTCGAGGCCTTCGACCACCAAGTCATTGATTGCGGAGAGGAATGCCGCCAGCGTCTTGCCGGATCCGGTCGGGGCCGCGATCAGGGCATTGCGATGCCGGGAAGTGACCGCCCAGGCGCGGTTCTGCGCTTCCGTCGGCTCAGGAAAACGGCCGCGGAACCACCCGGCGACGGCCGGGTGGAAGTCGGACAGGGCGTCCTGGGACATTGCCCGATTGTGGCACGCCCGGGTGGCTCACCAGATGAGCCGTGCCCAGGCCTCAGCGACTTTTCAATGCAGGCCATGCGACCAGCATGACCCAGGAACAGTAGGCGGCCCAGAGCAGGCGGTTGGGCCAGCCGATTGCGCCCATGTCGGTCGAGCCCTCGGACATGCCTGCGATCGCGGTCATCATGAACGCGAACGAGAGCCAGATCAGGATCGTGGCGACGACGAGGGGAACGAAGACCTCTGCCCAGCCGGATGTCCTGCGCAGCGCAATCGTCAACAGCACTGCGCCGATCATGAATCCGGGGTTGCCGATCATCGCGGCCACACCGTGCATCTGCCCGGAGAAGGACGGGTTCGTGTGGCCGGTCGCGATCGGGTCCATTGGATAGAAGGCCGCCAGCGTGAGGCCGACGGCAGCCGCCGACATGGAGATCAGGCCGGCCCGGCCGGCTGTCGTGGTGAGCCGCGGGAACAGGACGGCCAGGGTTCCAGCGCAGCCCGCGGCCAGCGCGAGGAAACTGGCCGCCATCAGCCAGGCGTGGAGGCCCAGCGCATACTCGCTGATCACGTGGGAGGAGGGCTCGAGGTCGGGCCGCAGGACGTGCAGTGCGGCCAGGAGCAGCAACGCCAGCAAGCCGCCTGCGAATGCGAGACCGGCCGCCTTTCGGTTCATCCGGGCCACTCCGTATGCCAGAATGTATCCTTAATTAAATATAGTTAACTATATCCAATATGTCAACCGTCAAGCGTCGGCGTTACGTGTCGAAGAAGCGGGAACAGGCCGCGGAGGCCACCCGGGTCCGGATTCTCGTGGCCGCGCGGTCGTTGTTCGCGCGGCGGGGCATCGATGCCGTCACGATCGCGGAGATCGCGCGGAAGGCGCGCGTCTCGGTGCCGACCGTGTACGCGCTCCATGGATCCAAGGAAGGCATCCTGCGCGGGCTCGTCCGGCACACGCTGTTCGGGCCGCGCTATCGCGTCGCCCTCGAGCGCCTGGCCGGGGAGACCGACGCGGCGCGGCTGATCGAGCTGACGGGAGCGGTCGCGCGCTCGATCTACGAGAGCGAAAGCACGGAGCTCGGCTTGCTGCGCGGCGCGTCCGCGTTTTCACCGGCGCTGCGCACGATGGAGCGCGAGCTAGAGCAAATGCGGATGGAGATGCAGGCGGAGCGGATCCGGCTCCTGTTCGAGCAGCGCAAGGCACGCACGGGTCTCACGGTCGAGACCGCCCGTCAGATCCTGTGGATGTACACCAGCCGCGAGATCTACCGCATGCTGGTACAGGAATGCGGCTGGTCCCCGCACCGCTACCAGGAATGGCTCTCGCAGACGCTGGTCGCCGCGCTCATCGAGCCGTAGACTCGCAACCCGAGCGAAGGAGTGCCGGGATGAAGGGAATCATCTTCAACCTCCTCGAGGAGGTCGTCGCCACGCATGTTGGCGAAACGGCGTGGGACGGCATACTGGAGCGCGCCGGCGTCGACGGCGCCTACACCTCCCTCGGCAACTACCCCGACGAGGACTTCGGCCGGCTTCTGGAAGGACTGGCGAAGCACCGCGGGAATCCCGCACGCGACACGCTGCGCTGGTTTGGCCACCAGGCGATGCCGTTCCTGACCGAGCGTTACCCGGAGTTCTTCACCGGGCACAAGAGCCTGCGGCCGTTCCTGCTGTCGCTGAACGACGTCATCCATGCCGAGGTGCGCAAGCTCTATCCCGGCGCGGAAGTGCCGGTGTTCGGGTTCGAGATCCCGTCGCCCGGCGATGCCGGCGACGGACTCGTCATTCACTACCGCTCGAAGCGGCGGCTATGCCCGCTCGCCGAGGGCTTCATCGTCGGCGCGGCGGATTACTTCCGGCAGCCGGTCGCGCTGTCCCAGCGGACCTGCATGCTGGACGGCGCGGAGGAGTGCGTGCTCGTCTGCGATATCGGCAAGAGAACCTGAGCGTGGATCCGGCGGTTCAGGAGGAGATCGACCGCTGGCGTCGCAAGTACGAGCGGGAGCGCAAGGCGCGGCTCCAGGCGGAGGAGATCGCCGAGCGGTTCACGCGCGATGCGCTGCACGACCCGCTGACCGGCCTCGCCAATCGTGCCCTGTTCCTGGACCGGCTGAAGCACGCCCTCGACGCGACCGGCCGCCACCGCTTGCCGCTCGCGACGGTGATCCTCGACCTCAACGGCTTCAAGGAGATCAACGACAGCTATGGTCACGCCGTGGGCGACGAGCTGCTGTGCGCGGTCGCCCGCCGCCTGACGGACGCGGTGCGCGCCATCGACACCGTCGCGCGGCTCGGCGGTGACGAATTCGCGCTGGTGATCGAGGACGTGGACGAAGCCCGCCGGGAGCTGGTGATCGGCCGCATCAAGCACGCGCTCGACGCACCGTTCCTGATCCAGGGCGAGCCGCGGCAGATCACCGGCAGCTTCGGGCTCGCCTTCAGCCGCGGCAACGCGGACTCGCCGGCGGAATTGCTGCGGCGCGCCGACATGGCGATGTATGCCGCGAAGCGCGAGGGCACGACGGGGCACGCCGTCTTCGAGACCGGCATGCACGCGGCAATGGTGTACCGGCTGGAGATGAAGTCGAGCCTGCAGCGGGCGCTGGCGGAGCGCGAGTTCCGCCTGCACTACCAGCCGGTGGTCGAGATGTTCACCGGGCGCATCACGGCCATGGAAGCCCTGGTCCGCTGGATCCGTGCGGATGGTGCGTTGATCCCGCCCGGGGAATTCATTCCGCTCGCCGAGGAGACGGGCCTGATCGTCCCGATGGGCTGGTGGGTGCTCGAGGAAGCCTGCCGCCAGTTCATGGAGTGGCAACAGGCACCCCGGCCGCCGCTCGCGCTGCACGTGAACCTGTCGCCGCGTCAGCTGCACGATCCGTATGCCGCGGGCATCGTGCTCGAAACCGTCGGCCGCTTCGGCATGCCGCCCGACCGGCTCGTGCTCGAGCTCACCGAGAGCAGCGTGATGGAGGACGTCGCGTCGTCGCAAGGGGCCATGGAAAGGCTGACGGCCCTCGGCGTGCGCATGGGGGTGGACGACTTCGGCACCGGCTATTCGTCCCTGAGCTACTTGCAGAAACTGCCGGTGACGGTACTGAAGATCGACAAGTCATTCGTGGACGACGTCGCGGTCAGCAAGCGGGGCGCCGCGCTCGTGCGCGCGATCATCGGCGTCGGCTCGGCGCTCGACCTGCAGGTGGTCGCCGAGGGCGTCGAGCGCGTCGAGCAGGTCGGTCGCTTGCGGGCGCTCGACTGCCGCCACGCGCAGGGCTACTACTTCAGCCGGCCGCTCGATGCGCAGGCGATGACGGAATACCTGGACGCGGCGCGCTGATGATGGCTGTCGTCAGATGGCGCAGGAATCGAGCGTCGGAGAATGCCGCAACAGCCGGTTTGCCCGGTGACGGCGTGTTCCGCGCACGTATAGTCCGATCATGAATACAAGTGAGCCGAAGACCCCGATGCGCCAGCACGGCAAGATCGGATACATCCTGGCCTGGCTGCTCGGCATTCCCATCCCCATCCTGATCGTCATTTTTCTGCTGCGGGGCTGCAACTAGCGAGCCTTGCGATGCCGGGTTTGCGCCGCAGGACCGACGGCGCGATCATGCCTCCCCAAACACGCAAATGACTCAGGGAGGAGGTCATGAATACTCCAGTCACGATCCTGACTGCACTGACGCTGGCGGCGGCGCCCGCCATTGCCCAGGACAAGGAGCCCAAGCCGCCGGCGCACATCACGATCCAGGGGCCGGTCTCCGGCAACTTCCAGGGCCTGACCACGACCACTGGCTGGTCGCTCGTGCTGCGCATCGAAGTGCCGGACTCGATCGCGATCCTCGAGTCGCCGGAGGAGCCGACCACGCCGGTCGGCAGGCGCGAAGCGATCGTGTTCGATGATCCAGACGGCTGCATCGACATGCGCCATTTCCCGATCATCAGGGCCGGAACGCCGTACGAGGACTGCAGCGGACCGGACGAGTCGTTCATCGAGTTCACGACCGAGCGCTTCGACAACTTCGACGTGCCGGACGCGCAGACCGGAAATTTCCAGGTGCGCGAACGCCTGGTCGACGACGCCTTCGTGCCCGGAACGCTGCTCAACAAGCCTTATCTCCGGAATACCGCAGGCAGCATCGTCGCCGTGCCCCGGCCGCAAACCGGCGGCACACTGCTGGACGGATTCGGGTACGGGCCGGATGACGACCTGCCCGGACTGGTCGTCATGTCCAATCTCGGGGCGGCACGCGCGTTCGACGAGAATTTCGACGCCTTCCCGGGCGGAGTGATCCGGAACATGAGCGGCTTCATCAACAGCGTGTCGCAGGAGCTGCTCACGAAGCGCGGCGGATCCGCCATTACCGCCTGGATGCAGATGATTGCCGGCATGGTCGAGCCGATAGCGCTCGTTGATCTCGATGTGGAAACCGCCAGCGTCGACTACCTGCGCCGGCTCGACAGCGGCCCCGTGCGGGCGTTCAAGTTCAGGACGCCTCCACAGAATGAGGATGACATCCTGTTCGAGATCAGCTCGTCCTACTCGCCCTTCGAGCTCGAGCTTAGCGTGGTGCTCGTGGAAGGCGTCGCGCCCACCTTCATTCACGACGAAAACCGCGACGGGCGCTTCACCGCGACGGACCTGCGCAGGATGGGATTCAAGATCCTGTCGAACGACGCGCGGCTGCGCCTCATCCAGGACTTCGACGTGGTGGTCACGCAGACAGTCTCGGGCCGCACCTGTCCGCCGCCATCGCTGATCTATAGCGACCTGGATGGCAACGGGCTGGACGGGGCCATCACCTGCAGCGGCACGGGCGGCGCGACCCGCATACGCCGGAAGCCGCAATAGCCCGGTCAGCCAGCGATTCGCGCGGCGCGTGCGAGATCGCGATGGCCCGGGTCGGCACTGCTCCAGCGTAGCAGGAAGTCGCGCGCACGCGCTTCTGCCGGGGATTTCCGGCCCAGCGCCGCCAGGATTTCCGCTTCCAGCAGCAGGGCCTTTGAACGATCCGGCTCGAGATCGAGCCGGATGTCGCCCGGATCCCGTTCCGCGACCGCCGCGCGCGCAAGAACGAGCGCCTCGGCGTTCCTGCCGGCCGCGGACAAGGCTTGCGCGAGTCCCAGCTTGTACATCGAGTACTGGTAGCCGGGCATGGCGACGACTTGCTCGAGTTCGCCGACTGCCTTCCGGGCATCGCCTGCGACAAGATCCGCCATGGCGTCGAGCCAGGCTGCCGCCCTGGCCGCGTTCTGGCGCGCCAGGTCCGAATCCTGCGGGTCGCCGACGGGCATCCGCTGAGCGCGAATTTCGGCAGCGACGGCGCGTCCGCCGGAAAAATCGCCGCGCATCAGTAACGTCCTGCCCCGGGCAAACAGGTAGCGGGTTGCAGGTCCGGGCGTGCGCTCGAGCTCGATTGCGCGCTCGATGAGCGCGTCCGCCTGCGCGAACTTGCCGAGCTCGGCCTGGGCCACGCCTCGCTCGGCCAGGGCCATCGCTTCGCGGATGGACTCCTTGCGAATCTGCGGCTCGAGCTCCTCGAGCGGCTGGATGGACTCAAGAAAGCGGCCGGCAGCGCGCAGGAGCGCGCTCAGGTCGAAAGCGGCGTCGATCCTGTTGACGGGAGGCACGTCGTCGCCTTCGACGAGGGCGCGGAACTGGCGTTCGGCATCGCCCCAGTTGTCCAGGAGAACCTGCGCCTGTGCCTGGGCGAGGCGTGCCGGCACGAACCCGGGCTCCAGCTCGAGGGCATGCGTGTAATGCGTGACCGCCGCGGCCGGATCGCCGGTCAGCTGCTCGAGGTCCCCGAGAATCTTGAATCCGAACGGATCGCGTGGCTTGAGTTGCAGGTAGCGGTCGAGCGCCTCACGCGCGAGGTCGTATTCGCCGAGCCGCAGGTAGTCCTCGCCCAGATAACTCCACAGATGATCATTCTGAGGCTCCTGGACCAGTAGCCGCTTGAGCTCGGTCACGGCGGCCTCGTCTTCAAATGCCAGGTCATGCGCAATGGCGAGCATCATCCGTGCCTCGACGTCGAAGGGGAATTCCTCGAGCGTGGCGTTGTAGATCGCTTTGGCACGGCTGGCATCGCGGGCAAAAAGAGCCTGCGCCCCGTCGACGTAGGATCGCTCGCGCCGGCTGAGCGGTGCGTCTTTCGGAATCCGGTCGAGTGTCGCGAGCGCGGCTTCCGTGTCGCCGCTCACGACCTGCACCTGGGCGAGCCGATAGCGCGCCATGTGAAACTCCGGCGCAAGCTCGAGCGCCTTTCGAAAGGCACGATCCGCCGAACCGTAGTCGAACTCCTGCAAGTAGCCGAGCCCGCCGACGTAGGCTTCATAGGCGGCCATGTTGTTGACCGCGAAGTCGGCGGAATAGCTTCCCACGATTTCCGTATGCGGGATCTTGAGTGCGGTCTTGGCCATCAGCACCAGCCGATCGGCCTCGCGCAGCAGGGCTTGCTGGGTCAGGTCCGGAGAAGACCGGTTTGCATCCAGCTCGATGCCGCCCTGGACGTCCGTCAGCCGTGACGTCAGCAACAATCCTTCGGGGCCGGCCAGGAACTCGCCGGAGATCACGTAATCGATCCCCGCGTCCGATGCCGAGGCGAATACGCCGTCGCTACCTGCGGCTCCGGCGGACGGGTTGCGGAGAACCGCCTGCCAGCGCGTCGGCGATACGACCACCAGGTGGCTCGACTCTGCGAGCCCGTCGCGGATCAGGTTGGCAAGGCCCTCGCTCAGCCAGTCGAGCTTCGGATCTCCGGTGAGATTCACGAGCGTTCCGACCGCCAGCACCGGCTGCTCCTTCGGGACCGGCCGCGTGATGGAAGCGCGTTCCCGTTCCTCGCGGTAGTCGCGCCACGCCGTCCCGGCGACGACGCCGCTCAGGATGGTCGTCACCGTCACGGCAAGGACTCGAGCCCAGGGCGGCGCAGGAAAATGTGGATCGAGCCGCCGGCCCAGGGCGATCACGGCAACGAAGCCCGCGGCCAGCAGCGTGACCAGGGCCGGCAGCATCCACGCGGGCGCACCCGCCGAAGGGGCGATCCGGCCGAAGGCCATGACCAGCAACGACGAGAGGACGAGATACGCCGCCGCAACGATCATGACACGGCGCCGCAGCAGCGCCACGATGCGCTGGCCGAGATGCCGGACGGCGGGCTCCGAAACCTGGTACGTCTTGACCGGTTCGGCGATGTTCTTGACCTGGCGGGTGCCGGCGAACGCGATGCGGGCCTCGAGCTTGTTCCTGACCTGCTCGTGGACCGAGCCGGACATGAGAATGCCGCCGGGCTCGGCGAGCGTCTGCAGGCGCGCGGCGACATTGACGCCGTCGCCGAACAGAGCGCCGTCCTCCTCGATCACGTCCCCGAGATTGATGCCGATGCGCAGCGACATGCGCCGGTCCGGCGGGACGGATTCGTTCGTCCGGGCGATCGTGCGCTGGATCTCCTGCGCGCAGCGCACGGCGTTCACGGGGCTACCAAACTGGGCCATCAGGCTGTCGCCGACGCTGCCGAACTCCCGGCCGTCGAACTCGCCGACGAGCCGGTCGAAGATCTCGCGCCGCTCCTTGAGCGAGGCCAGCGTCTGCTCGTCATCCACCCCCATCAGGCGGCTGTAGCCGGCGACGTCGGCTGCCAGGATTGCAGCGATTTTCCGGGTCGTCTTGGGCATGAAGCCACAAGGCTACGCTGCCGCGTGCTACCGTGACCAGTCTCAGGGATGAGACTCGAAATGCCGGTTCGGCTCTTCATCGCTTGTTTGCTGTTCTCGTCCGCCGCGGCCGTCGCGGCGGCGGACGCGGGCCCGTTCACGGTGACGGTGCTGCCGTTCCCGGCCGCCGACGCATCGGTCGAGTCCGTCACGAGCGGGCAGCTCGATCGCGAGTTCACGGCCTTCGACTACCGCGCGACGCGCGAACGTGGCGGTCCGTTCTGGCTACGTCTCGTCCCGCAAGCCGGCATCGACGCGCCCGCCGACGCAGCGCTTGCGGTGCGCAAGGGACGCCACTTCGACCTTCGCGCCTATGACTCCGGCGCACGGGCGGGGCAGCCGCTGACCCTGGCGGCAGTGCTGCCGGAGTACCGTGCGGAGCAGACCGCCCTGTATGTGCTGCCTCCCGGCCGTACTCCGGGCGACGCCATCTATATGCGTGTCGACGTCTCGGGCGTAGGCGCCGAGCGGCTCGACTTCTCCTTGCCGTCGCTTGCGGACGCGATCGCGCGGGGCCGTGCGCAGACACGCATGGTTGCAGCCGCCTTCGGCGCGCTGCTCGCGATGTCCGTGACGGCGCTCCTCATCTGCCTCATCATGCCGGCGAGCATCTTCGTCTGGTACGCGACGCTCTTCACGCTGCAGGCGCTCTACATCGTCTACATCTCCGGCCAGGGGTTCGACTGGCCGGTGCTCGCGGCGGCAGCGCCGCTCGCCTCGCACGCCTGGAACGTGCCGGCCGCGCTATCGGGCGCGGCAGCCTGCCTGTTCGTCCGCAGGATCACGGACATGCGGCGCTACTATCCTCGCCACTACGTCATGTTCGGCTGGCTGGCGGCCGTCTTCGTCGTGCTCGCGTTCGCGAACTTCGTGCGCGGGCCGCTCACGAACCCGTTCATCACGGCGGCCGGCAACCTGGTCTTCCTGGGGGCGGCCGTCTATACCCTGGTCGTCGCGTTCCTTGCGTGGCTGCGCGGCAGCCGGCCGGCCGGCTGGTTCCTGCTCGCCTGGGGGCTGCTGGAAGTCATGACGATCTGGACAGCCGCGAAGTCCATCGTCGGCGTGGCCGGGTCACTGTTGTTCTTCGGCTTGCCGATCTCCATGGTCCTGGCGGCGATACTCATTGCGCTCGGCGTCGCGGACCGGTTGCGCGAGCAGCGCGTCGCGCTGTCGGACGCCGAACGACGCGCGCAGACCGACCCGCTCACGGGCGTCCTCAATCGCCGCTCGATGATCGAGCGTCTGCACGCGGCTTGCGATCGCGCGCGCGCCCGTGGACTCCCCATCGCGCTCCTGTTCATCGACCTCGACCACTTCAAGACCATCAACGACACGCGCGGCCACCTTGCGGGGGACGCGTGCCTGCGGGCCTTGATCGGGCCGATCCAGAAGGAGCTGCGCATGTCCGACGTGATCGGGCGTTACGGCGGCGAGGAGTTCGTGGTGATCCTGAGCAGCGCGGATGCGAGCGCCGCGCAAGGGATCGCGCAGCGCATCCGCGAGCGCGTCGAGACTCTCGAGGTCGAGGGCTTCGGCGATCCGATCCGGTTGACCTGCAGCATCGGGGTGGCGACCAGCGACGCGCTCGGCGTCTGGGGCGAGGAGCTCGTTGCGCGTGCGGACGCGGCGGTGTACGTCGCGAAAAGGGCGGGCAGGAACCAGGTGTACGTGGCCGTGCCGGTCGCCGCCTAGCCTCAGGGAACCAGGCGCCCGACCGCGACCAGGTATTGCCGATAATAGGTTTCGTCGAGGCTCGCGACGCTGACCGACTTGCCACTCGACGGCGCGTGGACGAAACGGCCGTCGCCCAGGTAGATGCCGACGTGAGAGAGCTTTTCCTGGTCCCGAAAGAACAGGAGATCGCCTTCGGCGGCGTCCTCCAGCGATATCTTGCGCGCGGCGTCGAACTGCGACTGCGAGGTGCGCGGCACGGCCTGGCCGTTCGACGTGTAGGTGTAATGGACGAGGCCGCTGCAGTCGAAGCCCTCGCCCGGATCTGCGCCGCCATATCGGTACGGCACGCCGACCATCGAGAGAGCGAGCTGTACGATGGAGCGGCGTACCTCGTCCGACGCCGGCCTGGAGGGCGTTCCCGCGCATCCCGCCGCGAGCAAGGCCGCTGTCACGATGGCGAGAAGCCCGGCTGCCTTCGCAACCTGCCTGAAAGTACGAAGCCGGTTCACTTCCGGGGGCTCGCGTCGCGCGCGCGCGTCCTGGTGATCGCCGCGCTCATCAACGTGATCGCCGACACCGGCGCCGTCATCACCAGGAACAGCGTGATGAGGAGCTCGTGCAGGACCGGGCGTCCCGCGACGGCCGACGACACCAGCATCGAGGCGATGAGCACGCAGCCCGTGCCGAGCGTCGTGCCCATGGTGGGCGGGTGCATGCGCTCGTAAAAATTCGGCATCCGCAGGAGGCCGAGCGAGCCGATCACGACGAGCAGGCCGCCGAATATGAGCAGCACGCCGGCCGGCAGCGAGGCCCAGGCTGGCAGGTCGAATTCCGTCATGGCTCGATGACCTCCCGGCGGAGCAGGAACCGCCCGAGCGCGAACGTGCCGACGAACCCGAACAGCGCGATCAGGAGCGCGATGTCGAAATAGGCCGGAGACCCGGTGCGGAGGGCCTGCATCAGGAGGATCAGCATGCCGTTGACGTAGAAAGCGTCGAAGGCGAGCACCCGGTCCTGCGCGGACGGGCCGCGGAAGAGCCGGATGGAGGCCAGCACCATGGCCGTGCCGACGCAGAGTGTTGCGAAGGTGACGGCGAAGGCGAAGAACGCGTTCATCGGAAGATCCCCATCAGGCGGCGCTCGTAGCGCCGCTTGATCAGCTGAATCCAGTGCTGCTCGTCGTCGAGGTCGAGCACGTGCAGCGTGAGCGTCGCGCGGTCCGGAGAAAGCCCGGCCCAGACGGTTCCGGGCGTGGAAGTCACGATGCAGGCGAGCACTGCGAGCCCGTGGTCGTCCTGAAGGTCGAGCGGAATCTGCACGAAGCCGGATCGCACCTCGCGGCGGCCGGTGAGGCCGAGGACAATTCGCGCGACCGCGAAGTTGGATCGCACGATGTCCCAGGTCACGACGAAGAACAACTCGACCGCACGGTCGAGGCGACTCAGCTTCGCCCGCAATGGCCGGAGGGTCGAGCCGAGCCAGGCGAGCAGCAGCGACAGTGCGAGACCCAGCACGACCTGTGCGGGCGCAAGCGCGTGGTTGAGGAGCAGCCAGATCGCGATGAGCGCGATCACGAGCATGGGCGAGATGCGGGACGTGATGAACCTCATGGCCGGTGGTCCTCCGGCCGCTCGCGACTCGTCTCATAGGACAGCACCGCGCGGACGTAGGCGTCCGGCTCGTGCAGCGAGCGCGCGGCGGACCCGAGATAGCCGTATACCGGTTCCGCGAGTGCCGCGAGCCCACCGGTCAGCAGGATCAGCGCCGCGATCGGCGCAGCCTCGAGCAGGCGCAGGCGCGGCGTCGTGCGCGCAGCCAGGCTCCAGAAGAGACGCATGCCGACGCGGCTCAGTGCGATGAGGCCCGCGAGGCCCGAGATCAGCACGGCGGCGCAGAGGACCCACACCGCGGTGGGCGTCATCACCGTGACCGGCGTGTCGAGCGCCGTGGCGAGCAGCGCGAACTTGGCAAGGAAGCCGGGCAGCGGCGGCAGCCCTACCAGGAGCAGCACGCAGCAGACGAACGCCATGCCGAGAAACGCCATCGCCGCCGGAATCGCGATGCCGGCGTCCTCGTCACCGGCGTGGACGGACGGTGCCTTGATGCCGTAAGGGACGTAGACGGACGTGGTATCCGCGTCGTCGTCCGGCGAGACGGACGGGTTGGTCTGGCGCGTGCGGTCGGTCATCCCGGTCAGCATGAAGAACGTGCAGGTCGTGAGCGCCGACACGATGAGGTAGAAGAGGATGGGTGCCGTGAGCGCCTCGATCCGCAGGCCCAGCGCCGCGAGCAGGATGCCCGTCGACACGAGCACGGAATAACCGACGAGGCGTGCCACGTGCTTCGCCCCGAGCATGCCGACCGTCGCCGTCGCGAGCGTCGCGAGGCCGAGGTAGAAGAGCGCCGCGCCGAGTGTCTCGTACTCCTCCATGAGGGTGCCGAGGCGCAGCACGGCATAGAGGCCGACCTTCGTCATCATGGCGAAGGCGGCGGCCACCGGCGCGATCGCGATCGCATACGTTCCCGGCAGCCAGAAATTGAGCGGCCAGCTCCCGGCCTTGATGAGGAAGGCGATGCCGAGGATGGCCGCGCCGGCGTCGAACAACGCGCGCTCGGGCGGCGCGAGCGCGCCGGCGCGCCCGGCGAGGTCTGCCATGTTGAGCGTGCCGGCCATGCCGTAGATCAGCGCGACGCCGACCAGGAACAGGATGGAGCCCGTGAGGTTGACCGCGACGTAGTGCATGCCGAGCCGCACGCGCTCCGTGCCGCCGCCGCGCAGCATCAGGCCGTACGACGCGGCGAGCAGGACCTCGAAGAACACGAACAAGTTGAACAGGTCGCCGGTCAGGAAGGCCCCGCACAGGCCCATGGTCATGAACTGGAACTGGGAGTGGAACGGCTGCCCGGGCCGGTCCCAGCGCGTCACCGAGTACACGAGCGCCGCGAGCGCGACAGTGGCCGTGAGCGTCACCATCACCGCGGCCAGGCGATCGACCACCAGAACGATCCCGAACGGCGCCGGCCAGCCGCCGATCGGGTAGACGCCGATGCCTTCGGGCCAGATGTAGGGCGCGGCATCGCTCGTGAGGTACAGCAGCGCGATGCCGGCCGCGAGCTGGGCGACCACCGAGGCGAGTGCGAGGGCCACGCGCAGGGTGCGGCGAGCCTCCGCCACGAAGAACATCAGCGTGCCGGCGAGCAGCGGGACGATGATCGGCAGGACGACGAGGTGGCGTAGCAGGGCGTTCATGCATCCGGCTCCCGTCCGTCGACGTGGTCGGTGCCGGTCTGTCCGCGGAGCGCCAGCAGCACGACGAGGAAGAGGGCGGTGGTCGCAAAGCCGATGACGATGGCCGTCAGCACGAGCGCCTGCGGCACCGGGTCCGCGTACCGCGAAGGATCGATCTCGCCGCTTGCTGCGACCGCGGCCTCGATGATCGGCGGCGCCTGCTGCGCGAGCCGGCCCATGCCGAAGATGAAGAGGTTCGTCGCATACGACAGCAGCATGAGTCCCATGAGGACCTGGAAGCTGCGCGGGCGCAGCAGCAGCCAGACACCCGAGCCTGCGAGGATGCCGATGCCGAGTGCGTAGACGATTTCCATCAGCCCGTCACCGCTTGCCGGATCAGCCCGTTGCCGTCGAGGTCCGGCGTCGCGGGCATGACCGTCTTGCGCGGCCCACGCAGCGACTGGTGTGCCAGGGCAACCAACATCAAGAGTGTGGCGCCGACGACCAGCGTGTAGACGCCGAGATCGAAGAGCAGCGTGGTGGACAGGTGCACGTCGCCCAGCACGGGCAGCTGGAACGCCAGTACCTGTGGCGTCAGGAACGGCAGCGACTGCCACCAGCCGATGATGCCGGCCCCCGCGGCCGCGAGTAGCCCGAGCCCGATCCACACGAGCGGATGCACGCGCAGACGCGACTCGACCCAGATCGTGCCGCCCACCATGTACTGCGCGATGACAGCCATCGCGCTGACGAGGCCGCCGACGAAGCCGCCGCCGGGCGCGTTATGGCCGCGCAGCAGGAAGTACGCCGAGACGAGGCCTGCCATCGGCAGCAGGAGCCGGACGAGGACGGCAGGCGTGCGCATCGTGCCCGAGGCGGGCAGCGGCTCGTGCACGGTATCGAGCGCGTGCTGTTCCGCTTCCGAGCGCGCGCGGGAATCGAAGACTGCGATGCTTTCGGGCGCCGGCCGGAAGCGGCGCAGGAGCGCATACACGGTGATGGCGACGATGCACACGACGGTGATCTCGCCGAGCGTGTCGAAGCCGCGGAAATCCACCAGCATGACGTTCACGACGTTCCGGCCGCCGGCCTGCTCCCAGGCATTCAGCAGGAAGAACTGGGCGAGCTCCCCCGTCGATGGCCGCGTGATCACGGCGAAGGTGAGGGCGGCCGCGCCGATGCCGGCGGCCGTGGCCACGACGAGATCGCGCGCGCGGCGGGCGCGGGCGCGCAACGACGTGCGGCGCACGTCCTCGATCTCGAGGCGCCGCGGCAGCCAGCGCAGGCCCAGCAGGATCAGCACGAGCGTCACGACCTCCACGGCGACCTGCGTCAGCGCAAGGTCCGGCGCCGAGAACCACGCGAACGTCAGGCAGGTCACGAGACCCACGCCGCCCACCATGATGAGTGCGGCGAGGCGGTGGAACTTGGCCTGCATCGCCGCGCCGATGGCACAGGCGGCGCCGAGCGCCCAGAGCAGCGCGAACATCGGGTCGAGCCGGGAGAGCGGCATCTGGCCGGGTGTCCATCCAAGGCGTATCAGCGCGAGGAACCCGGCGAGGAGACCCGCGCCGATGATCAGGAAGAGCTGCGCCTGCAGGCGCCACGAGAAGAACACTTGCGTCAGCCGCCCGGCGCCCCGGATGACCGAGACGTTGATGATGTCGTAGGTTCGCCCCGCGTTCAGGCGCGAGAGCACGGGCGTGCGGATCATCGCGCGGCCGTGTTTATGCAGGAACAAGTAGAACGTGACGCCGCCGCCGAGCGCCACGAGGCTCATCACGAGCGGGCGCGTCAGGCCGTGCCAGGCGGCGAGCTGGTAGGTCGGCGTTTCGCCGCCGAGGATCGCGTGGATCGCCATGGCGAGCGGCGGGCCGATCATCTGCTCCGGCAGCACGCCGACGAGCAGGCAGGCGATCACGAGCAGCGCGCTCGGCAGCAGCATGCCGCGCGTCGGCTCGCGCGGCAGCCGCGGCAGGTCCTGCGAGACGGGCCCGAAGAACACCTGGTGGATGAGGCGCATCGAGTACGCGACGCTGAATACGCCCGCGAGCGTCGCCATGATCGGCAGCGTGAACCGCAGCCCGCTCGCGTCGCCCGCCGCGATCGACTCCGCGAAGAACATTTCCTTCGAGAGGAACCCGTTCAGGAGCGGCACGCCCGCCATCGCGGCCGCAGCGACCGCAGCGACGACCGCCGTGATGGGCATCAGGTGGCGCAGGCCGCTCAGGCGGCCGAGGTCGCGCGTGCCGGTCTCGTGGTCCACGATGCCGGCGGCCATGAAGAGCGAAGCCTTGAAGGTCGCGTGGTTCAGCATGTGGAAGACCGCCGCCACCAGCGCGAGCCGCGTGTTCATGCCGAGCAGCAGGGTGATCAGGCCGAGGTGGCTGATCGTCGAGTACGCGAGCACCCCCTTCATGTCCTTCTGGAAGGTCGCGGAGATGGCGCCGAGCAGCAACGAGGCTGCACCCGCTGTCGAAACGGTCCAGAACCAGAGCTCCGTGCCCGCAAGCGCCGGCCACAGCCGCGCCAGCAGGAAGACACCGGCCTTCACCATGGCCGCGGAATGCAGGTAGGCCGACACCGGCGTCGGTGCCGCCATCGCGTGCGGCAGCCAGAAGTGAAACGGGAACTGTGCGCTCTTCGTCAGCACTCCGCCGAGGATCAGGAGGAGTGCGACGGGATACCAGTCGTGCTCGCGGATGGCACTGGCGGAAGCGAGCACGTCGTCGAGGTCGTAGCTGCCGACGATCGCCCCCAGGACCAGCACCCCGAGCAGCAGGCTGAAGCCGCCCGTCATGGTCACGACCAGCGCCATCCGCGCGCCGCGGCGCGCGTCCTCGCGATGGTACCAGTAGGCGATCAGCATGAACGAGGTCAGGCTCGTCAGCTCCCAGAACACGACGAGCTGGATGAGGTTGCCCGAGAGCACGATGCCGAGCATCGCGCCCATGAACCCCAGCAGGAACGAGAAGAACCGCGGAACCGGGTCCGCGGAGGACATGTAATAGCGTGCGTACAGGACGACGAGTGCGCCCATCAGGGCCACGAGCATCGCGAAGAGCCAGGCGAAGCCGTCCATCCGCAGGATGAAGTCGAGGCCAAACTGCGGGAGCCAGGGGACCGTAAGGCTCACGACCGCGCCCGTGGACACCGCCGGGAAGAGGCTCGCGGCCAGAAGGACACAGGCCAGGGCGACGAGACCCGCGAGCCAGGAAGCCGCATTTCGGGCGTGCGGAGGCAGGAAGGCGGCGCAGAGGCTTCCCAGGAATGGAAGCAGGACGATCAGCGCTAGAACCATTTCCTGCTCAATGACTTGCGTATGGCGTCAACAATATAGCCAAGTCAGGGAGCGAAGAAAGAGCCATGCGCGCACGAAGGGATCCCCTGTCACCAGGGATTCCTCAAGAAGAAAGCGATTACGAGGAGCGCTGGATCGTCAGAAGCCGGCGCCGTAGCGTCCCGGCTCGTGCGCAGGCAGGCGCGTCGGGGGGCGACGCGGCGTCTCCACGCTCATCCGTTCAGTCCGGGTTTCGAGCGTTGCGTGCGTGTCGCTGGAGGCGTGATCGATGTGGGGCGGCCGTGTGGTTTTCTGGACCTGGTCTACGTGCTGGTTCATCTGCATGGGCGCCACTCCGTGATCCTGCCGTCACAGGATAGCGCCGGAGCATTGCCGCCATGTGACGTCCGACGTCGGCGATTGGCGTCATTCGGGCGCAGGGGCGCCTTCGGCCGGCGGCGGCCGCGAGGTTGCCAGTCCTAGTGCTTGGCGATGACGACTATTTCGTCGAGCGCCTCGACCGGGGTGAGCTGGTCGACTTCGACGACGCCGCCCGGCGCCGAGAAGAGGTATGCGCGATCGAGCACGAGTGCGCTGATGCCGAGAATCGCCACCGCGACGAAGGCGCTGATCATTCCATGAATCCCGAATTTCCTACTGTACATAAGCCGGTCCTCATTTCGGGTCGCCGTTATCACTTTGATCCCGCACACCCCGAAAAGGTTGGACCTGGCTCACATATTGATGGGCTGGGTGTCGAGAAACCGCACCATCAGGACTTCATCGACATCATCGCCGTCGCCGGACCGCCGGTAGGCTCGCCGCTGCACGCCTTCCTGCTCGAATCCCAGCTTGCGGTAGAAGGCGAGGCCGCGGGCGTTGTCTGCCTCCACCTGCAGCTCGACGCGTCTCACGCCCAGAGCTTTCATGCGTTCGATTGCGCTCTCAACCATGTCTCGGGCCAACCCCGATCCCTGAAATCCAGGATCTACCGCCAGCGTGCCGAGCTGCGCAACGTGCCGCGCCCGCCCCTCGAATTGCATGATGCGATAGAAGCCGGCGATCCGGCCTTCGCGCTCGACGACGTAGAACGCGCCCGTCGCCAGCAGGCTGTTGAAGACAGGACGGAAGGCCTCGAGGTCCATGGGATCATGGCCTAGGAAAGGGATGACCCGTCCATCCATGTAGATCCGATGGACTTGCCCAATGTCTTCGGGACGGGCAAGGCGAGCGCCCGATTTTTCGCGGTCATTTCCTGCGCGCCGCATAGTACGCCGCGATCTTCGGGTGGTTCGTGACGTGCTCCAGGTGCTTCGCCAGCAGAGGCGCGTGCTCGTCCACGAGGTTGGCAGGGATATGGTCCAGTGCGCCGGACTTGAGCCAACGCACACACAGGAAGCACTTGAGATCGGCGACGGTCAGGCGCTTTTCGACGAACCACTCGCCGCCGCCCGCCTCGAGCCGGGCCTCGAACCGATGCAGGAAGTGCGGGATGGCACCGGCTGCCAGCGCCTCGCGCGCTTTCTTCTTGGCTTCGCCTTCGAGCGCGAAGGTCCCGCCGATCCGGGTGGAGATGTCCTCGACTGCGTCCATCACCTCGTCGACGATCGCCGCCTGCCAGTCGTCCTTCGGGTACAGGCCGGCGACTTTGCCGATGTAGCGGTTGATGGTGTTGGACTGCGCGAGCACCTTGCCATCCACCTCCAGCACCGGCAAGGACAGGTACGGCGTCGTGTCGCGCACTGCGGGCCAGTCGTTCCTCGCGATGCGCCGGTCCTCGAACGCGATGCCGGCGATGTGCATCGCGAGGCGCGCGGCCTCGCCGCGGCTGCCGTCAATGTCGAAATACGTCAGTACAAGCTTGTGCATGGCAATTCCTGCTCCCGATTCCTTCGAGTAGAACTGAGCGCCGGCGTGCTTGTCCATTACGAACGACACGTAGCCAATCCGGGATACACTTCCGTCACCGGTTCCTCCGCTTCGCAGGAGCTCCTGTTGAAGGTCGCTCGTTTCGTCGCCGCGCTATGGCTGTGCGGATCTGCGACAGTCATTGCCGCGCCGCAGGATGAGCCCCCGGCTCCCGCTGCCGAGGTGCCGCCCGTGGAACCGCCGCCCGAAGAGCAGGCGCCGGACGGCGAGCAGGCGTCGGATGAAGCCGCGGCCGACGCTGCCGCGCTGGATGCCGAGATCGCGAGCCAGGAGCTCTCGGGCGATGCGCAAGTCCGGCTCGATGCGGCACGCGACGCCGTGGTGCAGATCCGCGGTTTCTTCCACAAGTCCGAAACGAGCGCATTTCACGGGAGCGGCTTCGCCGTCGATGACGGGCGAAGGATCGTGACGAACTACCACGTCGTGGCGCAGGCCGTGCTGCACCCGCGACAGTACCGGCTCGAATACCTGGCCAGCGACGGGCGCACAGGGCCCCTGCACATCCTCGCCATCGACGTGCGCAACGACCTCGCCGTCGTCGCGGCAGAGGACCTCGAATTGCCGCCGCTCCGGCTGCGCAGCGAGATTCCCGCACAAGGCGAGCGCGCCTGGTCGATCGGGTTTCCGTTGAACCTCGGCCTCACCATCACCGAGGGCGTCGCGAACGGGCTGGTCGAGGACAGCATCGTGCAGCGCATCCACTACACCGGCGCGATCAACGGCGGCATGTCCGGCGGGCCTGCACTCGACACGAGGGGCCGCGTGTACGGAGTCAACGTGTCCGTCGTCTCCGGCCGGCAGCTCGTCGGCTTCATCGTGCCGGCCAGGCACATTCCGCCGCTCCTGGCCCGTGTGCGGGAGCCGATGGACCTGTCGCTGAGCGCGCAGCAACTGCGCCAGCGCGTGACGGCGCAGGTGCTCGCATACGAAGCCGAGGTGCTGGAGACACAGCCGGATCCTGCCGCCACGCAGAGCGTGCAGGGCTACGCGCTGCCGACCCAGATCTCGCCGCACGTCGAATGCAGCACGGTCGACGAAAGCAGCCCGCACGTGCTGGTGGGCGTGGATACCGTCAGTTGCTGGATACCGGCCCTCATCAGGGTGCAGCAAGGCGTGCACGTGGCCGGGCTGTCCATGCGGCACCGCGTCCTGCAGTCGGAGGGCCTGCATCCCCTGCAGTTCGAACGGCAGGTGAATCGCCTCGCCGCGGCCCCGCGCCGCACGGGCTCGGCGGCCCACGTCTCGCCGTTCGCCTGCCGCGACGCGCTGGTTTCGCTGGACGGCTTCGACGCGCGAATCTCGACCTGCGTGCGCCAGTACCGGCTGTTCGCCGGTCTCTACGACTTCGACGTGACCGTCGTCAGCATCGATGACGAGCACCAGGCGCTGGTGAGCAGGCTCGCCCTGCAGGGTGTTTCGTTCGACACTGGCAAGAAGACCATGGAGCGCTACCTGGGAGCCCTGCAGTGGAGGCCGTGATGCTGGTCGAACAGGTCGGCATGCAGGGCCAGGCGGTCCTGCGGCAACGCTTCGCGGGCGCCGGCACCGAGTGCCGCGTCGGGCGTGACCTCGGCTGCGACATCGTCGTGGACGACGAGCATGCGGCCCCGCAGCACGCGCTGCTGACGCTGCTCGAGGACGGTCGCGTCAACGTGCGGGACCTCGGGACGCGTAACGGGACGCGCGTCGACGGCAAGCTGGTCCCCGCGGATGCAGGCGCGATCATCGAGCAGGGGGAGATCATCGTCGGAACCACGCGCCTGCGCGTCCGCACGCGGCACGTGCCGATCGGGACGGAGCGCGTCTTCCGGCGCGAGTTCGTGCGCCGGCACCGCACGCTGCTCGCGACCGCGGGCGTGCTGGCTTGCGCCGGCTTTGGCGCCTTCGTGCAATGGCTCGACGCGCCATCATCGATGCTGCGCAGCGTCACGAAAGGGGGGCTCGTAGCGTGCGGGCTGATCGCGTTGTGGAGCGGCCTGTGGGCGCTGACGACGAAGCTGAACCAGGGAACCTGGCGCGTCCGGCTCCACGTCACGATCGCCTCGATCGGCGCGGCGCTGTGCGCCTGGGGTTACTGGGTAGTCGGCCTCGTGTCGTTCACCGCGCAGTGGCCCGAACTCGTCCACATCGGCATCGCCGCCATCGGGGTGGCGGTGCTGGCAGCGCTGTACCTGCACCTGCGCGAAGCGACCCACTACAGGCGCCGCATGACTTTCGCGCTCGCCGGTGCCGCGACGCTCGTGATCGGTGCCGTCGCGTGGATCATCGCGATCGGGGTCGACGACGGCGACGTCAACCGCGTGAATCTCGGGCCGGAAGTGCGTCTCGGCGCGGCACGTTTCGTGCCGAACCGGGACATCAGCGACTACCTGGCCGGGGTCGACGAGTTGCGGCTGGCCGCCGCCCGGGAGCGCCAGAAATCACTGCTCAACGCCCCGCTCGCCGACGCCGACGATTGAGCCTGGATCGTCCCTACGCGCGCTTCAATTCGTCGTCGAATTTGACGGCTTCCCGCCTTACGTGATCAGCCAGAGTCGGCGGGATGATGCTCTTGATCTTGCCGGCTTCTATTCCTTTCGCGGCGGCCGTCTTGAAGTCGATGATGGATTTTGCGAGCGATTGCGCCTCTGACGCATTCTTGCTCTCGCGAAGCTTCCGAAACGCTGCGCTGCTCTGCAACGCCTTTTCGATCAGGGGATCTTCCTGAGGATCGAGCAGGTGCGCGATGAACTCCGCGTGCTCATCCATGATCTGCGCCCAGAACCCCACGACTTCTCCGCGATCGAGGCCGGCATCGCCTTTCGAGAGCTGTTGCAAGCGCCGGATGAACCGCTCGGCCTCCCGAGCCGTATGGTCAAAGAAGAGCGGCCACACCAGGCTCTGGAGCTTGCCGGACTCCTGGGCGCGCTGCATCTCGTGCTTGTAGTCCACGAACTGCTTGACCTGTTCGATCGTGGATGAGTTGAACGAGGCGTAGTTGCCCTTGTCGAGGCGTGTAGCGCGAGTCTTCTCGAACTGCTTGCCGAACGTGTCCTTGAACTTGTCGGCACGTCCGCGCTGGGCCGCGAGCGCCTGGCCGGGCATCAACATCGAGAAGAACGCCGCATGCTCCATGAGGATGTCGTTCCAGAAGAGATTCTCCGCGACGGAATGCGAGACGGGATCGTTGGACTCCGGGAGATAGACAGGTTTCGTTCCGCCATTCTTCGCCGTCGCGCCTGGCACGCGGGCCGGTGCTTCCTGGGCGGGAACGGCCTCGACGAACAAGGTCGCTACGAGAGTTGCTCCGCCGGCGAGGATCACGCTGCGGCGGTTGACCCGCCACGGCTCGCGGTTGCGGGAGATCCGTTCATCACTGGTGATCGTGGTGTTGCAATTTTTCATGTGACGCCTCGCATGTGAAACCGCTTGGCGGGATCGAGCGGCGATCACGGACCAGTTAGATCGGTCCGGAGTAGTCCCGGTATCGGCTGGAATCGCTACAGGCTGTCTCTGCAGTCTGACCCGCCTGCGGCAGGCTTCGGCCAGGAGTCTTTAGATCCGTTCCAGACTTGCGGCCGGGTTCGACGGGTTGTTCAGTAGATGTGCAGTTTCTCCAGCAGCGCCATGTCGTTGCCGACGCACTGGAACAGGTCCTTGTTGTGCTTGATCATCTTGCTGCGCATGTACACGCGAAGCCACTGCTTGTAGGCGAAGAGCTCGTAGCGATCGATCTTGTCCTGTAGCGGCAGGTCGCGCTGCCCGAGGAGTCCCCCCAGGTACATGGCGCTCTCGAAGCCGAGCGAAATGGACTGGAAGTATGGAGAGCCCATCGCCGCGTCGCCGACCAGGAACACCGGAGATCGTGCGAGCGGATCGTCGCTGGCGCCCGCCCGGCCCAGCTCCCGGTTCGTGGCGCGGCGCGCATGGTACAGGTCCAGAGGAATCCGGATGATGTCCAGGTCGCCGACGATCTCGCCGTGGGTTTCCTGCCTGACCTTGTCGATGAAGCGATCCATCGACTGGGCCACGTGCGGGAAATGCGCGCGAAGCCACTGGCCATCGAACTGCGACGGCATCGCCTCGTAGTCCTCGGCCGTGATGTTCACGATGCCGGTCACGTGGCTCATGCTGCCGTCGAAGCAGGTGCGGCTCACCGCCGGGATGAACTTGTAGCTCGCGTTCTCGATGTTCTTGTAGTACTTGCAGTACTCGTTGCAGTCGTACGCCTGGCCATAGAGGAAAGTCACGACCAGTGCGTATTCGAGCCGGATCTGGAAAGTGTTGCCGCCCGCGTCCTGGTCGCCCGAGCCGGGGACGAGCCGGTTCCGAAGCAGAGACTTGCTGCCGGTGCAGTCGACCAGGATGTCTCCCGGCGCCAGCATTGCCCTCGCGTCCTCGACCGTGACGACGGCCGCCGTGCGCTGGACGGGCCTGGAGCGGCGCGAATCGATCAGGTCGCTGAGCGAGCGCTCGATGGTGTTGAGCGGGCAGAAGCCCAGCGCCCACTCGCGCAGCAGCGCCATCAGGTCCGCAGGAATGGACTGGCGGATTGCGAGTCCCGCGGCCAGTTCCGACGGATCGAAGATGGCCGCGATGCTCTCTTCGTCGATGTAGTCGGTGCAGTAGCTCGCGACCGAGTCGGCCACGAGGTAGGAAGCGAGCTTGACCATGCGCGTGCGCGTGTATTCGCGCCGCTTCTCGTAGAGGTGTACCGAGTACCCCTCCATAGACTGGAGCAGTGCCGCCATCAGGAGGCCCACGGGACCTGCACCCACGACGTGCACGCGATCCAGCGGACCGGATTGCATGGACATATGAAGGCCATAGTAGCCGGTACCTGTTCAGGCGCGCCGGCCTCTGGTTCAATAGTCCTCTCAAGTCAGGGGGGGCTCCAATGAAAACTTCGCTTCAATTGGTCGCGATATCGACAGCCATTGCCTTCGCTTCGGCGGGCAAACACGCCGTCGCGGATTCACCGGGTCCGGGCGAGCCGACGCTCGCAGAGGTGCGCGCGGCGACCGAGCGATTCCAGGACGTCAAGGTTGCGCTGGCCGAAGGCTACATCCGCGATCCTTCCGACATGTGCGAAACCGCGGACATGATGGGCAGGCCCGCATCCGAGGGCGCGATGGGCGTGCACTACTTCCGTCCGGACCTCCTGGGCATCACCGCGCCGCCCAATCCGCGCGTGGACGGCAACGGCACCTACACGGATTTCCGAGCACCGGCGATCCTCATCTACGAGCCGCAGGCGGACGGCTCCATGCAGCTCGTGGCGGTCGAGAACCTCGTGTTCCAGAAAGCCTGGGCGGCCGCTGGCCACGCGTCGCCACCCACGTTCCACGGCGTCGCCTACGACGACATGCAGGACGATCCCGCGACGACCCCCGACGAGGCGCACAACTTCGAGCCGCATTACGATCGCCACGTGTGGGTGTACCGGGAGAACCCGGCCGGCGTGTTCGAGCCGCTCAATCCGGCCGTGAGCTGCGCGAACCACGGCGCCAAGGCCGCGGCCGTACCGGACTGAGGGAGGACGTCCGCCGCGCGCGAATGCGCTGCCATCCCGCATGAACCTTTGGAGGTGCTGACGGCACTCACTGACGAAACTGAAATAGAAGAGGTTCGTCATGAAGCCGGCCCGCGACCTGTCGCTGATCACGAGTCTCCTGTTGGCTGCCTGCGGTGGCGGCGGCGGCGGAGACGGAGGTGGGGGCGGCGGCGGCCCGCCACCCCCTCCGCCTCCGCCGCCCCCGCCTCCGATTGAAGCGACACTGGAGTCCATCCAGGAAAACGTCTTCAGCGCGATCTGCACCAACTGCCATACCGGTGCGGGTGCGCCGCAGGGCCTGCGGCTCGAGGACGGCATGTCGCACGCGATGCTCGTCAACGTGCCGAGCACCGAGGTTCCCTCGCTGCTGCGCGTAGAGCCCGGCAATCCTGACGACAGCTACCTGGTCCAGAAAATCGAAGGCACCGCGTCGGTCGGCGCGCGCATGCCGCTCGGCGGACCGAACCTATCGGCCGAAGAGATCGCCGCCATTCGCCAGTGGATCACGGATGGCGCGCTCGAGACCACGGCGGCGAAGTCGAGCGTGGCCGCGGCCAGGCTCCAGCTTCTTGCGCCCGTACCGGAAGCGGACATCCGCCCCGCGGATGCACCGCCGGTGACGGAGCTCCTGGTCGCCGCAGACCAGGCGCTCGACGTGACATTGCTCGGCGCCGACACCGTCACGCTGCAGGCGAGCGGCGGGGATGGCAGTTTCGGCGAGGGCAACGAGACCGCGATTGCGCACCGCATCGTCATGACGCAGCACGACCCGTCGGTCTTCCGCCTGGTTCCGCTGCGGCCGATCGCCGCGGACCGCTACCGGCTGCGGATTTCCGGATCGGACCCGCTCGCAGTGGCAGATCTCGACGCGGAGGCGATCGACGGCGATTCCGATGGCCGCGCGGGCGAGGATTTCGTCGCCGACTTCTCGGCCGGGCCCCAGCGTTGACGTGCCTCGGCAGGGCGGGCCTGCGACTGCTCGAGATTGCGGCAGTCATCTGCCTGCTGTCCGCTCATGGGCCCGCAGCCGCGGAGCCCTATCTCGCGGTGCGCCAGGGATTGCCGTGCTCGGGCTGCCACGTCAACCCGACGGGCGGAGGCCTGCGCAACGCTGCCGGCAACGCCTTCGCGCAGAACGAGCTGGCGGCGCGGCGCATCGAGACCGGCGAGACGCAGTGGCTTGGCGAGCTGAACCGGTTCGTCTCGTTCGGCGGCGATTTTCGCGGCAGCGCAACGTACACGAACTTTCCGGACGCGGAGGATGAGGACGTTGAGTTCGCAGTCGACGAGCTGCGCGCCTACCTCGACGTCCACGTCATCCCCGATCGGCTGTCTGTGTACATCGACCAGAAGCTCGCGCCCGGCGGCAGCCGGAACCTCGAGGCCGTCGGGCGGTTCTTCTTCGACGAGTCGAAGCGCTACTACGTGAAGGCCGGGCAGATGTACCTGCCGTTCGGGCTGCGGCTCGAGGACGACACGGCATTCGTCCGCCAGGTGTCGGGAATCGGCTTCGACACGCCCGACAACGGCGTGGAGCTCGGCCTCGAGTCCGGCCCGTGGAACGCGCAATTCGCGGTCTCGAACGGCACGGCCGGCGGCGCGGAGTCCAACTCGGGCAAGCAATGGAGCCTGCGCGGCGAGTACGTGCGCCCGGCATGGCGCGCGGGCGCGAGCTACAACTTCAATGACGCCGGCGACATGGGCCGCCATCTCGTGGCTCTGCACGGGGGCCTGCGCACCGGCCCGATCGCGTGGCTCGCGGAGGTGGACTACGTCGAGGATCGCGGCCTGCCGGGCGGAGACTTGCGCCGCTTCGTCGGATTGCTCGAGGCGAACTGGATGCCCCGGCGCGGCCACAACCTCAAGCTGACGCTCGAATCCTACGAGCCGGATACGGACGTCGATGACGACGTGCAGGATCGCTACTCCCTCGTCTACGAGTACGTGCCATTCCAGTACCTGCAGCTCCGGGGCGGAATCCGTTACTACTACGGCGTGGAGGGGGACGACCTGCAGAACCGGCGCTTCGGCTTCATCGAGCTGCACGGCTTCTTCTAGCGAAGCCGCGGGGCCCGTTTCGCCGCGCTAAGATGCGGGGACCGCGCTCGCGCGTCCCTGGATCCTGCGTGAAACTCCGTCATTGCATCGTGCGTGGCTGCGGCATCGCAGGGCTCCTTGCCGGCGCGCCGCTGCACGCGCATGAGTTCCACGGTTACCTGACGCTTACCAGCGATTACGTGTTTCGGGGCGCGTCGCAATCGAATGAAGACCCGACCGTGCAGGCCGGCCTCGACTACGTGCACCCGAGCGGCGTGTTCGCGGGAGTCTTCGCGGCGCACACCGAGTTTCCGGAAAATGCCTTCGGATCGAATCCCGGCTCGCTCGAGCTCGACGCGTATCTCGGCTACAGCCACGAGGCCGGGCGCGACTGGTCCTGGGATGTCGCTGCGTTCCATTATGACTTCCCGGATTCCACGGGCTTCGACTATTCCTACGACGAGCTGGCCGCGAACCTGCACTTCCGCGATTTCCTGAGGCTCGGCGCGACCGTGTCGGATGACGCCGGCGCCAGCGGCGCAAGCGGCTGGACTGCGGAGATCGAGCTGCGGCAGTCGCTCGGCGAGCGCTACCAGGTGTCGGGTTCGCTCGGTCAGTACGAGTTCGAGAGAACCGACTGGGACGACTACTTCTATTGGGACCTGGGCGTTTCTGCAACCGCCGGCCCAGTCACGTTCGACCTCCGTTACTTCGACACGAACGGCGACGAGGCGGGGTTTGCCGGCCGGGAGCTGACGGGCTCGCGCCTCGTCGGCAGCGTGTCAGTGGGTTTCTAGCGTCGACCCGGCTATCCGCGCTCCACCGCAACGGACCGTGCCGGAGAGTTCCGCGAGCGCGTCGCAGGCGCTCACCACCCTTGGCGAGCCTGTGACATCGCGCCCGAGGGGGCGGGACGTGCGCACCAGCAGGCGCTCGACATCGGAGGCGTGCATGGAGGGCGCGCGCTCGAGCAGCAAGGCGACGATTCCGGTCACGTGCGCCGCGGCGATCGAGCTGCCGGACAGGTAGTCGTAGCCGTCCGGCGGGACGAGCGTCAGGACGTCCTGGCCGGGCGCGATGAGCCGCCCGATGCCTGCGGGCATGCTTCCGACCGCGATGACGCCCGGGAGGCTCGCCGGGAACGCGGCACCGGGCTTTCCGTCGCCCCGTGCCGCGACCACGACGATGTCCTGCTCGATCGCTTTCGCCAGCAGCCGTGCGATCAAGGCATCCGACGGGCCGCCGAGGCTGAGGTTCAGCACGTCGCTGCCAGCGGTGATGGCGTGGTCGAGCGCGCGGGCGAGGCTGAAGCTCGTGCAGCTCCCGCGGCCTTCCGCGTTCCGTTGAATGCAGGCTTGCAGGGCGAGCAACCGGGCGCCCGGCGCGACGCCGACGATGCCTTGCTGATTGTTTGCGACCGAGGCGATGACGCCGGCTACCGCAGTGCCGTGGCGATCGGCCGCGCGGCTGTCGTCCGAGATGAAGTTGCGGACTTCGACGGCCTGTCCCCGCAGGTCCGGGTGTTTCACGTCGATGCCGGTGTCGATGACGGCGATGCGCACGCCTTTGCCGGTCGACCAGCGGTGTGCGTGCGTAATCCCCGAGTCCTCGAGCGAGCGCTGCAGCGAAAGGTAAGGATCGTCCCAGTCCCCGCGCCCGTTCGATTGCCGGAGCTCGAATTCCTGCATCCGCTGGACCGATTCGACCCGCTCGTCGGCATCCAGCCTCGAGATCACGTCGCCGACCGCTGCGCCCGGCTCGACGTCGAACACGGCGCAATGGACGCCGAGGCTTCGCATCGGCCAGCCCTCGATGGGCGTCAGGTCAAAATCCGCTGCGACGGCGTCCAGCAGGCGCGCGATGCGCGCGGGCGTGCCGGAATAGCCGCGCGACTGGCGGTACGGGCCGCTGCGCGCGCCGCGCAGGTCCAAGCGGTCGATGTCCGGGTCCGCGATCATCACGAGGATGCGCCGCTCGCTTGCCTCGTGCGTCGCCGTCGTCGCTGCACAGCCCGCGAGCAACGCGGCAACCAGCACGGCGGCAAGTACGGTCGTTTTCACGGACCGTCGGACCCCGGCGGCGTCGTCACGAGCCGGATCCGCGGATCCCGCTTGAGGGCGGCGACGATCGCGGCGCGGTCCGCGCTCCCGGGGAATGCAAGCGTGACGACGCCGTCCTCTGCAGGCGGGCTCACGGCGGTCAGGCCATGGCTGTCGAGCAGCTCGCGCTGTTCCGCTCCGGTGACGCCGGGTGCGAACAGGACACGCAGGCGCGCGGCCGCCGCATCGGCGGGCGCGGGATTGGTCAAGGTTTCGTAGGTGTGGGGTGAGGCGGACGGCGTGAGCGTTCCCCACCACAGCAGCGCCGAAGCGGAGGCGGCCACCGACGCGGCGAGTGCGTACGGCATCCAGGGAAACCCGCGCCTCGCGACTGCCGCAGCCGATTGGGGTGACGCTTCGCTCGCATGGATCCGTGCCATCAGCCGGTCGAACTCGCGATCGGTGGCGACAGCTTCCGCGTCGTCGCGTTGCATGAGTTGGTGCAGGCGGCGCAGGCGCTCGAGTTCCTTGCGGCAGGTCAGGCTCGCGAGCACCTGGTGGCCGACGAGCTCGCGCTCCTCACCCTGCAGCGTGCCGTTCACGTACCAGGGCAGCAGCTCCAGCGCCCTCTGCTCGAAGTCGCCGGGCAGATCTTTGCTCGTCATGGGGCCTTCTCCCGCGCCACCGTATCGAGCGACACCAGGATGTCGCGCAGTCGGTGGCGCGCATGAAACATTCGGGTCTTCACCGTGTTGACGGGGCAGTGCGCAATCTGCGCGATCTCCTGGTATGAGCAACCAGCGAAGAAAGTCAGCTCGACGACCAGCCGCTGGTCCGGCGAAAGGCCATCCAGCCCGTGGCTGAGCCACTCCCGGATCTCCAGCGCACTCGCGGCCTCGTCCGGCCTTGCGATCTCGGTGGGCGACGGCAGCGGCGGGGCGTCGCGCTTCTGGCGGTCGAGCGCCTTGAGCGCCTTGTGCCAGGCGATGCCGAAAATCCACGTCGAGACCTTCGAGCGCAGCTCGAAGCGGGACGCGTCCTGCCAGACCACGAACATCACGTCGTTGATCACTTCGTCGATGACCTGCGGCGATCCGAGGAACCGGCCCAGGAATCGCGCCAGCCGCCGGCGGTAGAGGCCATACAACTCGGCAAAGGCAGACTGGTCCCGGGCCACGACCCGGGCGACCAGAGCGGCTTCCGCATCGCTATCGGATGCCAGCGAATCGACCCGCGAACCGGAACTGGGCTTCAATGGGTCATCCCCGCCGTATGCAGAACCCTGCCAGCAGTAAGTCCGGGCCAGGGGGCGAAAGGTTCACTCGGCGACGGCAGGCCCGCTTGCAAACGGCCTGACCGACGCCATAGTGCAATATCCGCACCCCTCCCGCGGTCTGATCTTCCATTAGCGTCAAAGGCAGGAGGTTTATCGCATGACTACGTACGCGAAGGACCCCGCGGCGATCGCCAGGCTCACCCCCGAACAGCGTCGCGTGACGCAGCAGTGCGGCACCGAAATGCCGGGCACCGGGGCGCTTCTCAACAACAAGGAGCCCGGCATCTATGTCGACGTCGTCTCGGGCGAGCCGCTCTTCGCCTCGACCGACAAGTACGATTCCGGGTCTGGATGGCCGAGCTTCACAACGCCACTGGAACCTGCCAACGTCAAGGAGCTGTCTGACGAGGGCCACGGCATGGCCCGGACCGAGGTTCGTTCGGCGCATGGTGACAGCCACCTGGGGCACGTCTTCACCGACGGGCCCCGCAACCGCGGCGGACTTCGGTACTGCATCAATTCGGCGTCGCTCAGGTTCATCCATCGCGACGACATGGAGAAACAGGGCTACGGGGCGTACCTGAACCAGGTAGGAGACAAGACATGACGCAGGAACGCGCAGTGCTGGCGGGTGGATGCTTCTGGGGCGTGCAGGATCTGCTGCGCAAGTACCCGGGCGTGCTCTCGACGCGAGTCGGCTATTCGGGCGGCAATACGCCGAACGCAACCTATCGGAATCACGGCTATCACGCCGAGGCGGTCGAGATACTCTTCGATCCCGCGAAGATCAGCTATCGGCAGCTCCTCGAGTTCTTCTTCCAGATTCACGACCCCACGACGCGGAACCGCCAGGGGAATGACGTCGGCACCAGCTATCGGTCCGCGATCTACTACACGACCGACGAGCAGCGACGCGTCGCCGAGGACACGATCGCGGACGTCGAAGCGTCCGGACTCTGGCCTGGCAAGGTCGTGACCGAGGTCGCGCCGGCAGGCGATTTCTGGGAGGCCGAGCCTGAACACCAGGACTACCTGCTCCAGAATCCGGGCGGGTACACCTGCCATTTCATCCGTCCCGACTGGACGTTGCCGCGGCGCAAGAGCGCTTGAGGGCGCGCGCGGTCGCGCAGTTTGCGGGTGATCCGTGATCTGCCACATCACGACGAGGGACGCCTGGGAAGCCGCGCAACCGGCCGGTGAATTTCGCTCGCCCGAGTTCGACGAGATCGGATTCATCCACTGCTCGACGCCGGAGCAGGTCGTGCTCGTCGCCAACGCGTTCTTCCGGGGGCGGTCGGGGCTCGTGATGCTGGTGATCGACGCCGCCAGGCTCAATTCCCCGGTCCGGTGGGAACCGCCGCATTCGACGGGCCGCCTGCCCGGCTTCATGCATGGCTCCGTCTTCCCGCATGTCTACGGTCCGATCAACGTGGATTCGGTCGCGCGGGTCGAGCAGCTCGTGCCAAGCGACTCCGGCTCGTTCAAGATGCCGCGGCCGGCATGAGCACGCTGCGGCAGGACCTGGAAGCGGTCAGCCGTGCCTTGCAGGCACTGCACAAGCAGATTCTCGAGGCGGAGGGCGCATACCTTCCTGGAAGGTCGTCCCTCGAGCTGCTCGATCGCCTCCTGAATGATCCCGAATGGGCGTGGCTGCGCGCGCTCTCGGCGCTGATTACGGACCTCGACGAGGCCCTCGCCAAGGACGCGGACCTGACGCCGGACGATGCCGCGGCTGCAGCGGGTCACGTGCGCGCCCTGGTCTTCGGGCTCGGCGAGCCTCGCGACGAGGCGTTCCTGGGCCGCTATCGCCCGCTGCTGCAGCGAAGCGCGGCGCTCGCGAGCGCGCACGGCGAGCTGAAGCGCCTGGTCGACGCCTTGCCGCCGGAATCGCAGAACGCGTCGGAAAAGCTGCATGCCCGCCACGTCTGGGCAATGCGCTGCAAGCACCGCTGATGGCACCCTTCGAACTGGCACAGATGAACGTTGCGCGCCTGCGGGCGCCGCTCGACTCACCGCAACTGGCCGATTTCGTCGGCGCCCTGGACCGCATCAATGCGGTCGCCGACGGCTCCGCCGGCTTCGTCTGGCGGCTGCAGGACGATGCCGGAAATGCGACGGCTCTGCGCCCGATGGGCGAGGACTTCATCGTCAATATGTCGGTGTGGCAGGGCGTGGAGTCGCTGCAGGCATTCGTCTATCGCAGCGACCATGCCGGCGTGATGCGGCGCCGTCGCGAGTGGTTCGAGAAAATGGATCTCTACCTGGTCCTCTGGTGGGTGCCGCGCGGTCATCGTCCCACGGAGGAGGAAGGCATCGCGCGCCTGAACCTGCTGCGCAGCCACGGCCCGACGCCGGATGCCTTTACGTTCGGGAATCTGTTCCCGCCAGGCGCCGCAGCCGCGCCGACTGACGCTTCACCGCCGCTCGCAGGGCCGCTGGCGCCAGCACGCTGAAGTCGAACGACAGCCGCGAAAGCTCGCGCGCGAACCAATCGAGGTCGTCCGCCTGCGCCGACAGACGCACGGCACCGCCCTCAGGCGTGAACACGCCGATGGCGTCGAAGGTCTCGCGCCGCGCGCGTTCGAGGTCGGTGTGGAGCAGCACCTCGATCGCATGCGCGCGCGGCAGCGTCGCCACGGAGCGCGACAGGTGCGCCAGGGCGTCGAAATTCTCCGGCCGCCCGAAGTTCGCGGGCAGTGCATGCACGTCGACCACGCGGTCGAGCCGGAACGAACGCACGTCGCGGCGCAGGTGGCAATGCCCGACGGCGTACCAGCGCCCGCCGTGCCAGACGAGGCCATACGGGTCGAATTCGCGCGTCGTGTGCAGATCTTCCCGGCTTCGGTAGCGCAGGTGCACGCGCTGGCGGGCCTGGGCCGCGGTGCTGAGCGTGACGAGCGCGGCATTGTCCTCGGGCGGCACGCTGCGGCGGGACAGGTCGAGCGCGACTGTCTCGTCGATCGCGCGCAGGCGGCGCTTGAGCGCCTGCGGCATCACGCGCTGCAGCTTGGCCTGCGCGCCGGTGACCGCGGGCGCAGCGTCGGCCAGACCGAGGCTGCGCGCGGCCAGGAGGCCCACCGCCAGCGCCAGCGCCTCATCGTTGGTGAACACGAGCGGGGGCAGCTTGAAGCCGGCAACGAGCGCGTAACCGCCAAAACGGCCGCGTTCGGCCACGATGGGAATGCCGAGCTCTTCCAGCATCGCGATATAGCGGCGCAGCGTCCGCTCGTCGACGCCGACCCGGCGCGCCAGCTCCGGCCCGTTGATGCGGCCCTGGGATTGCAGCAGCTCGAGGACTGCAAGGACGCGCTGGGTAGGGCGGGTCATGGCGGCATTCTATTGTCGAATCAGGACGGGAATCGACCTGATTAAGCGGCATCCTGCGGCTCATCAGCCCCGAGGATTCGCCATGCGTGACTTCAACTATGTTCTGAGCCTCGCGCGCGGCTTTGCGCGGCCCGTCGCCCACATCAGGCAGACTCCCGAGGTTCGCGTGCTCAAGGCCGAACGTCATGCGCCGAGGCCGAGCCTGCGCTCGCGACCGCCAGTGCGATCTGTTCGCTGACAGGGGCCAGCCGTGCAGGAAACCACGCATCTCTGGATGTTCTTCGTCATGGTCTTCGGCGTGATCCTGCTGCCGGGACTGGACATGGCATTCGTCCTTGCGAGCTCGCTGGTCGGCGGCCGTCGCGCCGGGTTCACGGCGACCGCCGGCATCGTTGCCGGCGGCGTCGTGCACGTCACTTTGGGAGCGCTCGGCATCGTTGCGGTACTGCAGCTGGTGCCCGCCGCATTCAATGTCGTGTTGCTGGCCGGCGCCGCCTACATCGCCTGGATCGGCTTTTCGCTGCTGCGCAGCCAGGCGGCATTTGCCGGGCCGGCGGGCGCGCGCGTGCGCTCATCCGCCGCGACGTTTCGCCAGGGCATGGTCACGAGCCTGCTGAATCCCAAGGCCTACCTGTTCACGCTCGCGGTCCTGCCGCAGTTCCTGAAGCCGGAGTACGGCGACATCCGCTCGCAGGCGGTCGTCTTGTGGCTGATCATCGCCGCCACGCAGGTCGCCATCTACGGCGCGATGGCAATGGCCGGCGACCAGGTCCGCATGTGGTTCGCGGAGCGACCGTCGGCGAACACCTGGCTGGCCAGAGGCGTCGGCGTGCTGCTGCTGGTGACCGCGGCCTACACCGCTTTCGAGGGCTGGCGCCTGATCTAGGTCCGGTCAGACCAGCCTGACGTCCACGCCGCGCGCGCGAATGGCCGCTACCGCATCCGGAGCTGCCGCGCGATCCGTGATCAGGACATGTACCTGCTCGACAGGCGCGATCACCGACAGGTTGCGACGCAACAACTTGGACGAGTCCGACACCGCCACGGTCTGTCGCGAGATGCGGATCATCAGCGCGTTCAGTTTCGCCTCGAGTACGTGTGGTGTCATGAGTCCGATTTCGGGATCGAGGCTGTCGACGCCGAGGAACAGCCGGTCGGCCTGCAGATCGCGCAGCGCGGCCTCGGCCTGCGGCCCGGCCAGCGACCACGATTTCCGTCGCAGGATGCCGCCCGGGATGATGAGGTTGACGTGATGGGCGTTCGCGAGCAGGACGGCGATATTGAGCGCATTCGTAATGACGTTCAGCGCGCGCAGCTTGAGTCCGCGGATCTGGCGCGCGATCTCCGCCGTCGTCGTGCCGGAATCGAGCAAGATCGTTTCGCCGTCCTGGATGAGGCCGGCGGCTGCTGCGGCGATCCGCACTTTCTCCGCGTGATAGAGCGTCTGCTTGACCGTGATGGGCAGCTCTTCGCTGTCTCCCGGTGGCAAGGCGCCGCCGTGCACACGGACCAGTGCGCCGATGTCCGCAAGCGCGGCGAGGTCCGAGCGGATCGTCACTTCCGAGACGGAGAAGCGCCGTGCGAGATCGGCGACGTTACCCTGTGCGTTCGATTCGACGAGATCGCGGATGACACGCCTGCGCTGCTCCTTCGCGAGCCCGCGGCCGGTGCCCATTTGTTGCTGCTGGGGATTGTTCATGACTTTCGTTTTTCAAGCATAAGCGAAAATCAAAAGGGGCGCCCGGCGAACCTTTCGGCTATTCGTAAGTAAACGTAAGTTTCTTGTCCTTTCGTATGGGCTTGCATAGGATTCGGCTGCCCGGCAGATACAAGGGGAATGACCATGCGTTTCATCGCTCGTACGGTCGGCATCGTATTCACGGCAGGCGCACTGGCGCCGCAGCTCGTCGCAGCCCAGGCCACAGGCAACTCACCCGAGGAACTCAGCGAGGTCGTCGTCACCGGCACGCGCGCGGCACTGGTGGAATCGCTGGACCGCAAGCGTGGCGCGAAAATCGTGCAGGACTCCATCGTCGCGGAAGACATCGGCCTGTTCCCCGACGACAACGTTGCGGACTCGCTCTCCCACATCACGGGCATCACGGTCCAGCGCACCCGCGGCGGGGAAGGGCAGTACGTGAACGTGCGCGGCCTCGGTCCCGAGTTCAGCATCGTCACGCTGAACGGCCGCATCATGGCGACCGACGGCGACGGCCGTGAATTCGCGTTTGACGTGCTTCCGTCCGAGGTGATCTCCGGCGCGGACGTACTGAAGTCTGCCGAGGCGCCGAACCTCGAGGGCAGCATCGGCGGCTCGATCAACCTGCGCTCGGCGCGCCCGCTCGAAGTCGGCAAACGCGTTTCATTCTCGGCGGAGGGCGACTTCAACGACCTCTCGGAGAACGAGGGATTCAAGGTCAGTGGCGTCTTCAGCACGACCTTCGCCGACGACCGGATGGGCTTCATGGCAACGGCCGTCTACCAGGACACCGAAGTGCGCTCGGACGCAGTGCACGAGTTCTTCATCAACCCGGACTCGCCCGGCGAGTTCGACGCGGACGGCGACGGAGAGATTTCCGAGGCCGAAAGTTCGCTGCTGGGTCTCTGTTGCACGAGCTTCGGTGCGCGCGTGCAGCAGAAGGAGCGCAGCGGCGTCACGGCGGTCTGGCAGTGGGAAGTCTCGGATGCCTTCAGCATGACCGTCGACGGCCTCTTCACGCGTCTCGACGCGCCGACCGTCGGCTATCACCAGTCCTTCTACGTGGAGGACTCGATCCTCGACGAGGACACGGGCCTGCACCGCTGGAGCGACGTGAGCATCACCGACCACTGGGTCGACGGCATGACCATCGCCGAGCTGGTGCCGGAGATCTCGACGATCACCGAGCACCGCGTGGTCGACACTTCGCAGTTCGGCTGGAATGGCCGCTGGCAGGCGAGCGATCGGCTGCATTTCGACTTCGACGCCTACCGGTCGAAGGCGGACCGCGAATCCGGCGGCAAGGACACGTGGGTCGTTTCCGGCATCGGCGGGAGCCACGTCGGGCGCGTCGACATGAATCGCAACGGCCTGCCCGACGTCAGCGTGACGCTGGAGGACGGCCGCGACCTCGCGGCGGCGCTCAGCAATGGCGAGCTCGGCGACTCCGATTTCGGCCTGCACTACATCGGACTTTCCGGAACCGACGTGACGGATACGGTCGACGGCCTGACTGCCGCCGGCGAGTTGACATTCGATGCCGGTGCATTCTCGTCGCTGCAGTTCGGCGCGGCGACCACCTCGCGCTCGAAGACGCGCGACACCATCGAGAACGACACGAACGGGGGTTCCTGCATCTATTGCAACCTCTATTCGACGACGTTCGAGAGCCTTGGCGCGCAGGTCGTGCAGGACCTCAGGCTGCCGAACTTCATGCGCAACGGCGGCGGGCGCTACCCGACGCGCTTCGTTTCCTTCGACGTGCAGCAGTACCTGGCGGCGCTCGCCGCGCTCGACGGGCAGCCGATCCTCGACGAGAACGGCGACCCGACCGGAGACGTGTACGACTCCTCGCTCGTGGCGCCGGCGTTCAACCCGGTGCAGTCCTACGATGTCGACGAGGACACGATCGCGGCCTACGTGAATGCGAACTTTGCGGCCGAAAACTGGTTCGCGAACGTCGGCGTCCGCTGGATCGACACCGACACGACGGCGCGCACCGCGATCGACAGCATCGTCCGGGTGGACGACCCGACGCCGAACGTGCCGACCTCGAGCCCGGACGTGACCTACAGTCCGGCCGAGCCTTTCACCGAGAGAGGCAACTACAGCAAGTTCCTGCCCTCGCTCAACGTCGGCTTCTGGCCGCGCGAGGACCTCCTCCTGCGCGCCGCGGTGGCGCAGGTCATCTCGCGCCCGTCGCTGAACCAGCTGGCCCCGACTCGCGTCGACTTCACCCTCGACCGCACGTACGAGGTGTTCTACGACGGCAACGCCGACCTGGAGCCGGTGGAGGCGAACCAGGCCGACCTGTCGCTCGAGTGGTACTTCGACGACAAGTCGGTGGTGAGCGGCGCCGTATTCTGGAAGGATCTCGACGGCTTCATCACCTACCAGTTCCTGGAGAACGTGGATATCGGCGTCGTCGGCAGCATCGGCGGTGCGCCGGACGCCCCGATCCTCTACGACGTCGCCCGCCCGATCAACGGTGACACCGCCGAGGTGCTCGGCTTCGAGTTCGGGTTCCAGCACTTCTGGGACAGCGGGTTCGGGCTGCGCGCGAACTACACGTACACGGATACCGAGGCCACGATCGACGGCGTCGACGTCGGTCCGCTCGAAGGCGTCTCGGAATCCGCGTACTCGCTCGCGCTGATGTTCGAGAACGAGCGCTGGGATGCACAGCTGGCTGCGGACTACAGCGGCGAGTACGTCGAAGTCACGGACGCCGTAGGCGGACTGTCGCAGTACGGCGATCCGATCACCTGGGTCACGGCCTCCGTCGCTTACCGGTTGACCGAGCAGTTCACGGTCTCGCTCGAGGGCCGGAACCTCACGGACGAGTACTACATGGCGACGATGGGGCGGTCCGACATGCTCGCCGGGTTCGAGACCTGGGGCCGCTCGGTGCTGCTCGGCGTGACCGCAAAGTTCTGATGAGCGCCTGGCTGGTCCATGCGCTCGTCACGACGCTACTGTGGGGCGTGTGGGGCGCGTTGGCCGGCCTGCCGGGCGAACACGGCATCCCGGAAACGATCAACTACGTCGTCTGGGCGCTGACGATGATCCCGCCCGCGGTGTTCGTGCTGGCTCGCGGCGGCCGGCCGCTCCAGCGCGACCGCCGCTCGCTGGCGCTCGGCCTCGCGATCGGCATGCTCGGCGCAGGCGGCCAGTTGATCCTGTTCTACGCGGTGCGGATCGGCCCGCCGTACCTGATCTTTCCCATCATCTCGCTGTCGCCGGCGCTCACGATCGCCCTGTCGCTGGTGTTTCTCCGGGAGCGCACCGGCTTCCTGGGCGCGGTTGGCATCGCCCTTGCGCTGCTCGCGCTGCCGCTCTTCGACTACCGCCCGGACGGCGCCGCGGGCTACGGGCTGTGGTTCCTCCTGTCGCTCGGGATCCTCGCGGCCTGGGGCGTCCAGGCCTACGTCATTAAGCTCGCGAACCAGACCATGGACGTGGCGAGCATCTTCTTCTACATGATGCTGAGCGGCCTCCTGCTCGTGCCGGCGGCGCTCGCGATGACGGACTTCGCGCAACCGATCAACATGGGCCTCGACGGGCCCGGGCTCGCGGCCGCCATCCAGATCCTGAACGCGATCGGTGCGCTGACGCTCGTCTTCGCGTTCCGCTACGGCAAGGCCATCATCGTCGCGCCGCTCGTCAACGCCGGCGCGCCCTTGCTGACGTCCGTACTTTCCATGATCCTGCTCGGCGTGGTGCCGGGAGCCATGAAGATCGCTGGCATCGTGCTGGCGCTGCTGGCAGCCCTCCTGCTCACGCTGCAGCCGGATTCCACGGTGCGGGACGCGAGCCCGTGAAGGCGCTGCAGGAAATCGTCGCGCGGAACGCGCGGGACGAGGCCGTGGGCATCTGGTCGCTGTGCTCGGCGCATCCGGACGTGATCGCAAGCGCCATGCACGAAGCCCGCGCGGCCGGCACCGTGCTGCTGGTCGAGGCGACGTCCAACCAGGTCAACCAGTTCGGCGGCTACACGGGCATGCGACCGGCCGACTTCGTGCGCTTTCTGCGCGAGATCGGCACGCGGGCTGGCTTTCCCGCGGAGCGGACCTGGGTCGGCGGGGATCACCTCGGTCCCAACGCCTGGCGCGGCGAGCCCGCGGAAGCGGCTATGGCGAAGGCCGCCGAACTCGTGCGCGAGTACGTCTTGGCGGGGTTTCGCAAGATCCATCTCGACTGCTCGATGGCCTGCAGCGGAGATCCCGCGGCGGTGCCGGAGGAGGTCGTCGCGGCGCGGGCTGCGAGTCTCGCCGCGGTGGCCGAGGATGCGTGGCGGTCGGCGGGCGGCGAAGCGCCCGTGTACGTGATCGGCACCGAGGTGCCGACGCCTGGCGGGGCAACGGAGGACCTGGCGACGCTCGAAGTCACGAAGCCGCAGGCGGCGGCGGCGACACTGGAGGCGCATCGCGCGGCGTTTGCTCGCGCCGCGCTCGAGCCCGCATGGCCGCGCGTCGTCGCGCTCGTCGTCCAACCGGGTGTCGAGTTCGATCATCACAAGGTCGTCGATTACCGGCCGCAGGCAGCCAAGGCGCTGAGCGCCTTCATCGGCCGGCAGTCGCAGCTCGCTTACGAAGCCCACTCCACCGACTACCAGTCGGCGGACGCGCTGCGGGCACTCGTGCAGGACCACTTCGCGATCCTGAAGGTCGGTCCCGGGGCCACGTTCGCGCTGCGCGAAGCGCTCTGGGGCCTCGCCGCGATCGAGCAGGCGCTGGACGGCGACGGCCGGGTGCCCGACCTGCGCAGGACTGTCGTGGCCGCCATGCACGCCGATCCGCAGCACTGGCGGGGGCATTATCACGGCGACGGCCCGGACCTCGATCTCGACCTGCAATACAGCCTGAGCGACCGCATCCGCTATTACTGGCCCTACCCGGCGGTCGAGCGCGCCGTCGCGGCGATGCGCCAGCGGCTCGACGGCCGCCCGATTCCGCTCACGCTGCTGAGCCAGTTCCTGCCGCGCCAGCATGATGCCGTGCGCGAGGGTCGCATCGCGGCCTCGACGGAAGCAATCCTGCGCGAAGGCGTCGCGTCGGCCTTGCGGCCGTACGTCGCCGCCTGCGGCGGTCAGAAGGCGGCGGCGTGAGCACAAACGGATTTCCCGGCCTGCCGATCGCCGAGCTCGAAGCGCGCGGCGCCGCGTGGACGTCGCGCGAGATCGCGCAGCAACCGGACGTCTGGACGGAGGTCGGCAGCCTCGTCGCCCGCGAGCGCGCGGAACTCGACGCCTTTCTCCGGCCGCTGGCCGCTCATCCGGCCCTGCGGGTAGTGCTCACCGGCGCGGGGACCTCGGGCTACATTGGCGACTGCCTGGCGCCGGCGCTTTCGAGCCGGCTCCAGCGTCGCGTGGAGGCGATCGCGACCACGGACCTGCTGAGCGGGCCCGCGCGGCTGTTTCCGTCGGACGGGTCGACGCTGCTCGTGTCGTTCGCGCGCTCCGGGAACAGCCCGGAGAGCGTCGCGGCGGTCGAGCTCGCGGAGCAGCTACTCGCCGGCCGGGTGTCTCACCTCGTCATCACCTGCAATGCGGAGGGCGCGCTGGCGGCGCGCGCACGGCGGGGGCCGAACGCGCGGCTGCTGCTCATGCCGGAGGCCGCGCACGATCGCGGATTCGCGATGACGTCGAGCTTCACCGCGATGTTCCTTGCAGGCGCGCTCGCCTTCCGGCTCGTCGCCGACGACGCACCGCGCCGGCTTGCCGTGGCGGCCGCGGGGCTGATGCCGGGTGCGACCGCGCTGGCGGGCCAGCTCGTGGCGCGGGCGTTCGAGCGAGTGGTCTATCTCGGCAGCAACGAGTTGCGCGGCGTCGCGTCGGAGTCGGCCCTGAAGCTGCTCGAACTGACGGACGGACGCATCGTCGCCGTCTCCGACTCTTCGCTGGGCTTCCGGCACGGGCCGAAGACCATCCTGAACGCCCGCACGCTTGTCGTCCTGATGCTCTCGAACGGGCACTACGCGCGCGCTTACGACCTCGATCTCCTGCGCGAGCTGGAGCGCGAAGGACGCGCCGGCGGCCTGCTCGCAATCGGCGGGCGATCGGATGGCGTCGGCGCAGTCGAAGCACTCGTCCTTCCTGGCATGCAGCAGGCGGCCGACATCGAGCTAGCGCCGCTGTGCGTCCTGTTCGCGCAGGCGTTCGGACTGCTGCAGTCGCTCGAGCTCGGCCTGACGCCCGACCGGCCCGACCCGGCCGGCACCGTCAACCGCGTCGTGCAGGGCGTGACTATTCATCCATGGAACGGCGCGGGCGAGCATGTTCCTCGGAGTTGACGGCGGGGGGACCAAGACTGCCTACGCGCTCGTCGACGCCGAAGGACGGCTGCGCGCGACGCATGTCGGCGCGACCATCGATCATCTTGCCGAAGGCCTCGACGCCGCGCGCTCCCGGCTGCGGGAAGGACTCGAGTCCACGCTCGCGCAGGCGAATGCGACGCCGCGCGAGCTCGGCTACGCCTTCCTCGGGCTGCCCGCGTATGGCGAAGACGGCCAGATGACCGCCGCGCTCGACGCGATGCCCGCAGGCGTCCTCGGGCCGGGCGGCTATCGCTGCGGCAACGACATGGTGTGCAGCTGGGCCGGCTCGCTCGCCTGCGTCGACGGCATCAGCGTGATCGCAGGCACCGGCTCGATGGCCTACGGCGAGTACGCAGGCCGCCAGGCGCGCTGCGGCGGTTGGGGCGAGCTGATCGGGGACGAAGGCTCGGCCTACTGGATCGCCCGGGAGGGCATGAACCTCTTCTCGCGAATGAGCGACGGGCGCGCGGCGCGCGGCCCGCTTCATGCCCTGGTGCGGGAACGACTCGGGCTGGCGGACGACCTGTACCTGTGCTCGCGCATCTACGGCGCGCGGGCGGACAAGCGCGATGCCTTCGCGCAGTTCGCCCGTCTCGTGCACGAGGCCGCGCAATCGGGCGACGCCGACGCTACGGCGATCTTCGCGCGCGGCGCGCGCGAGCTCGTCGCTTGCGTGCTCGCGACGCATCGTGCGCTCGCGGTGCCCCCGAACGAGGCCGTTCCGGTATCGCACAGCGGTGGCGTGTTCGACAACGCTCCCGCGATGGTGGACGCGTTTCGCGCCAGCCTGGCCGCGGCACCCGTGCGGCTGGAATACCGCGCGCCGCGATTCCCGCCGGCCGTGGGCGCCGCATTGTATGCGGCGCGGCTCGCCGGAACGCCGCTGGGCGGACCCGCGCTGGACAGGCTGGAGCAATGACGCAAGACGCCAGGAGAATCCCGATGACCCGCGTGTTCGCCGCAGTCGCCGTGTCGTGCCTGGCCGCGGTTTCGGCTCATGCCGACCCGGCCACGTACGCAGAGAGCGATTTCGGGTCGGTCGAGAAGGTCGACGTGCACATGCACCTGTACGGGGACATGCCGGCGTTCGCCGCGCGCGCGAAGGAGGACGGATTTCAGGTGCTGACGATCAACGTCAACTACCGCGACTTTCCCCCGATCGCCGCGCAGCAGCGGGATGGCGCGGCGCTTGCACGCGCGTACCCGGACCGCATCGCGTTCGCGGCGACGTTCGACGCGGGCGGCAGCGACAGGGGGGGCTGGCTCGCGACCGTCGAGCGCGGCCTGGACGCATCCCTGGCGGACGGCGCCGTCGCGGTCAAGTTCTGGAAGGACATCGGTATGCAGCATCGCGGCCCGGACGGCCGCGCCATCATGATCGACGACCCGCGCTTCGATCCGCTGTTCGACTGGCTCGAGCGGCGCGGCGTGCCGGTGCTGGGCCACCAGGGCGAACCGCGCAACGCCTGGCTGCCGCTCGACGAGATGACGATCCGCGGAGACCGCGACTACTTCGCCGAGCACCCGCAGTACCACATGGCCGGCCGCGATGAATGGCCGAGCTACGAGGAGCAGATCGCGGCGCGCGACCGCATGCTTTCGAAGCATCCGCGGCTCACCTACGTCGGCGTCCACCTGGCCTCGCTCGAATGGGACGTGGACCGCATCGCGCGCTTCCTGCGCCGTTACCCGAATGCGAGCGTCGACCTCGCCGCGCGGCTGTCCCACCTGCAGCTGCAGTCGAGCCGCGACCGCGACAAGGTCCGCGCGTTCTTCATCGAGTTCCAGGACCGCATCCTGTATGGCTCCGACTTCGCGCGTGGCGATGACCAGTCGGACGCCTCGTTCGCGGAAGACACGCACGCAGGCTGGCTCGCGGACTGGCGCTTCCTGGCCGGCGACGGCGAACTGCGCTCGGGCGAGTTCGACGCGCCGTTCCGTGGCCTCGCCTTGCCGCGTGAGGTGATCGACAAGGTCTACCACGGGAACGCGCGCCGTATCCTTGCCGGCGCATGGAAAGTCGGCGGGGAGGGACGAACATGATTGCGGCAACGCTGCTGCTCTTGGGTTCGGCCGCCGCCGTCCAGGGCGACGGCATCCGGCTCGAGTTCGACGCCGACATGAAGAGCCGAGTCGTCGCGACCGCCGGTGCCGAAACCGTGCTCGGGCCCTTCACGGAGTCGGAAACGCTGGTGACCGCCGCCGGCGAATCGGCTGGATTCGCGCTCGAGTCGGAGAGCAGCGACACCGTGACCGACGCACTCGGCGAGGGCCGGCGCACGACGTTCGTCGGAAGCTCCGGAACGCTGGTCAAGGAAGTGGAAGTCACGGCGTATCCCGGGCGTGCTGGCTGGCTCTTCCTGCGCGTGCGTTACCGCAACGTCGGTACGGAGCCGCTCCAGGTCCGCGGCTTCACGAGCCACCGGTACGCCTTCGAGCCGCTTCCCAAGCGGCCGGAGCCCGCCTTCTGGTCGTACCAGAGCGCCTCCTACGAATCGCGGCCCGACTGGCTCCTGCCGATCGAGCCGGGCTACGCGCGCGGCAACGAGCTCGGAATGAACGACTCGGACTACGGTGGCGGAACTCCGGTCGTTGACGTCTGGCGCCGTGACGTCGGACTGGCCATCGGGCACGTGGAGCTGCTGCCGAAGCTGGTCGCGTTGCCGATCCGTCGTGAGAAGCGCGGCCCCGTGACGATTGCGCTCTCGATGAAGCGCGAGCTCACGCTCGACCCCGGCCGTGAGATGGAGACGATCCGTAGCTTCGTCGCGGTGCATCGCGGCGACTACTTCGGCACGCTGCGCGCGTACGGAGCCGCAATGCAGGCGCAGGGCATCCGCCTGCCGGACGCCTCCAAGGACGCCTTCGATCCCATCTGGTGCGCCTGGGGCTACGGTCGGACGTTCACGCCGGTGCAGGTGTTCGAGACGCTGCCGGTCGTAAAGCGCCTCGGCTTCGGCTGGGCCGTGCTGGACGACGGCTGGCAAGTCGCGCTCGGCGACTGGCAGCCGCGCACCGACAAGTTTCCGGCGGGCGACGCGGACATGAAAGCGCTCGTCGACCGCATCCATGCGGCGGGTCTCAAGGCCCAGCTATGGTGGGCGCCGATGGGTGCGGACGCCGGCTCGCGCACCGAGCGGGAGCATCCCGACTGGCTGCTGCGCAACGCCGACGGATCGACGCGCAAGATCACTTGGTGGGATTCCCAGTACCTGTGCCCGGCGGTCACCGGCGTGCGCGAGGACGCCGCGGCATTCGTGCGCAAGGCACTGGGCGAGTGGGGCTTCGACGGGCTGAAGATCGACGGGCAGCACCTGAATGCCGCGCCTGAATGTTTCAATCCGGCGCATGCGCATGCCGCGCCCGCCGATGCCTACGAAGGCGTGCCCGGCTTCTTCAAATCGATCTGGGACGCGGCGCAGGCGACCAATCCGGACGCCGTCATCGAGATCTGCCCCTGCGGCACCGGTTACTCGTACTTCACCCTGCCGTACCTGAACATGACGGTCGCCTCGGATCCGGAGAGTTCCTGGCAGATCCGCAGCAAGGGCAAGACTCTCAAGGCGCTTGCCGGCGATGGCATCGCCTACTTCGGGGATCACGTGGAGATGAGCGACGGCGGCGAGGACTTCGCTTCGACCTTCGGCATCGGCGGCGTGATCGGCACGAATTTCGCCTGGCCCGGCGCGCCCGGCGAGAAAGACGGCGAGTTGCTGCTGACACCCGAGCGCGAGAAAACCTGGGCGCGATGGGTGGCCCTCTACGAGGCGATGCGCCTGTCCGAGGGCGAATACCTCGGCAGCCTCTACGACATCGGATTCGACCGGCCGGAAGCGCACGCGGTGCGCAAGGGCGGCGCGCTCTACTACGCGTTCTTCGCGCCGCGGCACGACGGGGCAGTGGAGTTGCGCGGCCTGGAAACCGGCAGGACCTACGCCGTGCGCGACTACGTGAATGGCGTCGAGTTCGGCAAGGTCGAAGGGCCGCTCGGTCGACTATCCGTGCGCTTCAGCGGATCCCTGCTCCTGGCGGCAACGCCTCAGTAACGGCCGGGAGCAGCCTAGAAGTCCGGCGCCGTAACGACGACGGAATCGGCCGAGCGTTTGGCCGGGCCGTGGAACACGGCTTCGACGTTGTTGCCGTCCGGATCGAACGCAAAGGCCGCGTAATATCCCGGGTGATAGGAGCGTTCGCCCGGCGCTCCATTGTCGCGGCCACCCGCGCCAAGGGCAGCGCGGTGGAAGGCCTCGACCGTCTCCCGGTGCGGTGCCTGGAACGCGAGGTGGACGCGCGAAATGTCACGGCCCCTCGTATCAAACCAAAGCTCGTCGAAGTAGAAATGCTCCGGTCCCTCCACCAGTGCGTCGCCGAGGCCGAGCGCCGAAAGCACGCTTCGATAGAAGCGCTTGCTGGCTTCGAGATCCTTTACCGTAAGGCCGACGTGGTCGATCAGCCGGCCGCGATGAAGCTCCATGATTGCCTCCTGAATCTCACTCCTGGGGTCCTACAGCGGATTGTCGAATTGCGGGGGTCCCGCCCGACAAGTAGGTATAGCTAGACTCGAGGTGTAGGCCATCATGAAGAAGCGAAAGAGCAGCAAAGCGGCGCAAAAGCCAAAGCCAAAGGCGGCCACGTTCGTCGGCGGTGTCGCCCGCAAGGTCGTCTCTCCGACGGAATGGCGCCGCGCCCGGGCCGCGATGACAGCCCGGGAAAAGAAGCACATGCGCGCCATGGATGCGATCGCAGCCGCGAGGCGGCGCATGCCGTGGATGAGGATCGAGAAGCCCTACGCTTTTGAAGGGCCGCAGGGCCGCGTGAACCTGGTGGACCTGTTCGAGGGCCGGCATCAGCTCGCGCTCTATCACTTCATGTACGGCCCCAAGGTTGAAGGCTGGCCGGAGAAGGGTTGCGTCGGCTGCTCGTTCGTGGCCGACCAGATCTGCCACCTTGACCACGTCCACGCACGCGGCATCACCTTCGCAATGGTGTCGGCGGCGCCCCTCGCGGATATCCGGGGCTTGCGCGAGCGCTTCGGGTGGAACCGGTGGCCGTGGTATTCGGGGACTGCGGAATTCAACCGGGACCTCGACGTTTCGGACAAGAGCGGCAACAGCTTCGGGCTCAACGTGTTCCTGCGCGACGGCCAGGACGTTTACCGCACCCATTTCGTCGCGCGCCGCGGGATCGAGGCGTTCGGCACGGCCTGGTCGTTCTTCGACGTCGTGCCATTCGGTCGCCAGGAAACCTGGCAGGACGCTCCGGCCGGAACGCCGCAAGGCGCGCCGTATCAATGGTGGCGCCGGCATGGCGAGTACGGTGCCGGGGCAGTCGGCGGAAAGGACTGAGCCGTGTGTCCCGCATGCCTCGTGTCGGTCGCACTGATCGCGGGTGGCAGCACGGCGGGAGGCGGCGCGGTGGCGTTGATCGCGCGAAAATTCGTGCGTCGGCGTCAGGCGAGCCGGCGCGCAGCCGCCCGAAGCAGCAAGCGCGAATAGAGCGTGTGGAAGCCCAGCAGCTTTGCGTGAACGGAAGGCATTCTCGTTTGTCCGTTCGCCGCGTCGCGCACCGGGATCACGACAGAACCGAAGTAGAGGCGAGTGCCCGGTGGGCGTTCGGCGTTCGCCACCATGAGCCAGGAACAGGTGCGGCCCGTGAAATCGCGTAGCAGGACCTGATTGGGCGCGCGTGCCTCGACGGTCCAGGCCGCGAACGAATCGCGTTCGCCGCGGGCGAGGGCACGCGCCTCGGCGTCCGTGGAGGGCCGTGCGACGCACAGGCGCAGGATCCAGCGCTCGAGTTTGAATAGCCGCGTCGTGTAGAACGCCTCGACGAACTCCGCGTGCGTGACCGGCCGCGCAAGCTCCGTGAGGAAACAATCCGTATGGGCACCGGACGCGCGATAGCGCTGGGTCAGCGCCTCGTCGGGCAAGGTGCAGCTTTCAACGGTGCCCACATCCCATACTGACGCAACCGTCAGGGAAAACCCTATACTTCGCAGCGGCGCCCGCGGCGTCCCGATCCGTGTTGGAGTCGCTCCTAATGAATGTCGCCCTGCAGCGGCCGCTCAGTGCCGCGGACCTCAATTTCAATCCCGCCCGCTTGCCGCTCGAGCGGCTCGTGGATTTCGCCCGCGAGCACTGGGGAGTCACGGGCGATTTCGCGCCGCTCGAGGGCGAGCGAGACCAGAACCACCGCGTGACGGCGACGGACGGCACGAGCCATGTGCTGAAGGTCTCCGCGGCCGGCGAGAGCGAGGGCGCCGTGGATTTCCAGGTTGCGGCGCTGCGTCACCTGGAGCGCTGCGCGCCGGACTTGCCGGTGCCGCGCGTCATCGCCTCGAAGGCAGGGAAGGATCTCGAATGGATCATCACTGCGGACGGTACGCGCCACATGGTGCGGCTGTTGAGCTGGATTCCGGGCGTGCCGGTCTCGCAGTGCGGGCCGCTGACCGTCCGGGCACTTCGGAACGTCGCGACCTTCCAGGCGCGCCTCGCGCGCGGGCTGCGCGGCTTCTTTAATCCGCACGCGCGGCATTTCGTCGCCTGGGACATCCAGCGCGCGCTGCTGCTGGAACCGGGCGTGCAGGCCTGGGTCGCGGACGATGCGAAGGCGCTGTGCGCTGACTTCCATGCGCGCCTGAAAACCGAGGTGCTTCCGCGCCTGCCGGCACTGCGCGCACAGGTCGTGCACGGCGACGGTCACGCCGACAACCTGCTGCGCGGGGGGCCCGGGGCCGACGACATCGTCGGCATCATCGACTTCGGCGACATGGTGCACGCGCCGCTCGTCCAGGACCTCGCGGTGACGCTCGCGAGCTTTGCCCGACATGGCGAGATGTCCATGGACAACGCCGTGGCACAGGTGGAAGCGTGGAACGCCGTGCTGCCGCTCATGGACGACGAGCTCGAGGTCCTGCACGACCTCACGCTGATGCGGCTCGCGACGGCGCTCGCTCTATACGATTTCCGCATCCACGCGACCGAGAAGCCGGCCGCCTGGCTCACGGAAGATCGGCCCGACATCGTGCGCGCGCTGTCGAAGTTCCTGTCGCTCGACCGGGAAGAGGTGCACGAGCGCTACCGCGCCGCCTGCGGGCGCGTCGGCCGTGCGCCGACGGGGATGGACATCGAGCGCCTGCGCGAGCGGCGCGGCCGCACGCTGGGGCCGAGCTTCCGGCTGTTCTACGACCGCCCAGTGCACCTCGTGCGCGGCGAGGGCACCTGGCTCTACGATGCGGACGGGCGCCGTTACCTCGACTGCTACAACAACGTGGCGTCGGTCGGCCACTGCCACCCGCACGTGGTCGGTGCGCTGGCCCGGCAGGCTGCGACGCTCAACACGCACACGCGATACCTGCACGACAATGTGGTGCGCTACGCCGAGCGGCTGGCGGCCACGATGCCCGGCGACCTTCGCGTCTGCTACTTCGTGTGCACCGGCACCGAGGCGAACGACCTCGCGATCCGCATCGCGCGCGTCGTCAGCGGGCACGAAGGCGTCGTCGTCTCGGACGATTCCTACCATGGCAATTCGAACGTCGTGGGCGCCGCCTCGACCTGTATGTACCCGAAGTCGGAGCAGCCCGCCTGGCTCGCGACGGTGCCGCCTCCCAACGCCTATCGGGGCGAGTACCGCTATGGCGCGCCGGACATCGGCCTGAAGTACGCCGCGAAGATCGACGCGGCCATTGCGCAGCTCGGGGAGCGCGGGGTGGGCGCGGCCGCGTGGCTGTGCGACGTGATCTTCGATTCCAACGGCACGATCCTGCCGCCCGAGGGCTACCTGGAATACACGGCGCGCGCGATCCGAGCCGCCGGCGGGCTCTTCATCGCCGATGAGGTGCAGTCCGGCTTCTACCGCACCGGCGACGAGATGTGGGGGTTCCGCTACTCGCGGGCCGTGCCGGACATCGTGACGCTCGGAAAGCCGATCGGCGACGGCCACCCGATCGGCGCGGTGATCACGACGCCTGCGATCGCGGAAAAGTTCGCGGCGAAGTTCTCCTACTTCAACACCTTCGGCGGCAACCCGGTGTCCGCCGCCGTCGGCATGGCGGTGCTCGACGTCCTCGAGCGCGAGGGCATCCAGCAGAACGTGATCGCCGCCGGAA
>Ga0209486_10000025_pt1 | contig 76692 bp, 58 predicted proteins | sample NCCompost_FD_187518 | JGI IMG/M metagenome (GOLD analysis project Ga0209486, IMG submission 187518) | Agricultural soil microbial communities from Utah to study Nitrogen management - NC Compost (SPAdes) (version 2) | ecosystem: Environmental > Terrestrial > Soil > Agricultural land | place...
TCTTGTGCTTCTTTGTGGCTAATCGCTCGTTCGCAAATGCCTGCAAAGCTGTCAGCGACAGTGTCCCATCCAAAATCTTTCCTAACTCGTGCGGCCGCGCGCTGACCGATCTCATCAGCCAGGTTCCGATCCTTGAGCAGTTTGACAACGGCGTCAGCAAACGACTCCGGCGTATCTGCCAAAACGATCTCGGTCCCTTCAGTCACGGGCAAACCTTCCGCTCCAATCGATGTCGAAACGATCGCCTTCTCCATCGCCATCGCCTCATAAATCTTCAACCGTGTGCCACCACCGATTCGCAGCGGCACTATGTAAGCCGCCGCCTGGTCCATGTACGGTCTAACGTCCTCAACGCGGCCCGTCACGATCACCGAAGGATCACGTTTGCTCAATTCCACCAGCGCCGGATACGGATCACGGCCGACAACTGTCAACGTCAAATCGGGAACCGATTGCTTGACTCGCGGCATAATTTGTTCGGTGAAATAGCGAATGGCGTCTTCGTTTGGCAGCCAGTCCATCGAACCAGTAAACACCAGATTGTGCCGTTGGTGTTCTTGCCGGTCGCCAGGGCGAAAGAACGCCGTGTCCACTCCGGTCGGTACGTCGTAGATATTCTTCACTCCATACTCGCGCTCCATCTGTTCCCGATCTTCGCGCGACACTGCAACGACGCAGTCAAACCGCGGACAAGTCGCCGCTTCGAAACCGACCATCTTGCGCCACTGCCGAAACAGGTACTTCTTTTTCGCCGGGTTCGACTGCACTTCGTGGTGACGCTTCCAAATCATTGCTTCAACGTTGTGCTGAAACAACACTGTCGCGCTTTCGAGATTACGCGGCACATTTACAGCTGGTGCTAAAAAATCACAGATTAGAACATCAAACTGGCCCAGGCGCTTTTCAATCTCACGCCGCATCTCATGCGATTGGTACTTCTTAATCGCATAAGGCAGATCGGACGTAAGATTGAGCGCGAGTTCAACATAAAACCCGGCAGTAAACTTTTCGTGCCGTCGATGGGGAACGCAGATCAGATCGTGGCAATATTCGCTCGCGAGTTCGCGCGCCTGGTCGTCAGCAGTGCCATCGTCGAGTGTCAGGTAGGTGATGCGGTGGTTTCGCTTCAGCTCCTTAAGCATGTTGTAAGTGCGAATCTTTCCGCCCTTATCGACCGGATGAAGCAATTCAGTTTTGAGCCATAGGATTCGCACGCTTACGCATGAACCGGCGCGAGTTCAGCCTCGCGTGTCGTCAGAACTTCGGCGCTCCCGTTTTCGTCGCCGTCAAAAAATCGTCGTTGCCACATTTCGAAATTGACCAACGCCCACAATCGTTCGTCGTGGTTCTCACCGCCGGTGCGGTGCCGGCGCACCAGATCTCTTACAAAATCAGGCTCAAAGATTCCTCGCTCCAACGCCCGGCTACTGAGCACAAACTCGTCGAGCAGATAACTGTATTGTCCGCGGAACCACGCGCCGATCGGCACCGGGAAACCCATCTTCGGACGCGTCAGAATAGTTTCCGGGAGAACACCCTTCATGCTCTGGCGCAGGATGTACTTCGTGGTCCAACCACGTAGCTTTAGGCGTTCCGGGAGACTCGATGTGAATTCGACCAGCTTGTGGTCCAGGAACGGCACGCGGCTCTCGAGTGATGCCGCCATGCTCATCTGGTCCTGCTTCATCAGCAGTTCGTGGAGATAGGTTTTGATGTCGGCGTAAAGCAATCTATCCAGTAGTGACTGCGCATCCGTCTGCTCGAGCAAGTTCTTTACTTCTGCGTACGGATCGCTTTGACCGACTCGATCACGAGTTTTGGCCCGCAACAACGCACCCTGCATTGACCGCGGGAACACGGCAAAGTTATCGAAGTAGATACTTTCAATATCCGGCGTCAGCGCCAGAAATGTCCGGGAAAGCTTTTGTCGAAGCTTCGAACCGGGCGGCATACCGGCGATTCCGCTCTGTATGGTTCTTCTGATGCCCGCCGTGGTTAAACTCTGGTAACGCGCGCCAAAAGCGAGATTGAAAACTGTCTTCTTGTACCTCGCATAACCCGCGAGCAACTCGTCGCTACCTTCGCCTGTCAATACCACCTTGACGTTTTGCGAAGCAAGATGCGAGACGAAGTAGAGCGCGACGCTGGAAGGATGGGCCAGCGGCTCATCTTCGTGCCAGATCAGGTTGGGCAGCGCTGTGAAGAAATCCTCCGGACTTACGATTACTTCGTGATGATCCGTCTTATATCGTTCGGCAACGAGACGCGCGTACTCAAGCTCGTTTGCTTCACGTTCCCGAAACGCAACCGAGAACGTCTTGATCGGCTCGTCGACCATGCCGCTCATCATCGCGGCGATTGCCGACGAATCGATGCCGCCCGAAAGAAACATTCCCAGCGGCACGTCGGCCATCAAACGCAGCTTGACCGAGGCGCGAAACAATTCGGTCCACTGTTCGATATAGTCTTTATCGCTGTAGCCTTCATCCTTTGCTTTGACAAAGCTGACGTCCCAGTAACGCTTGATGTTGATCTTGCCGTCACGCCACACGAGTGTGTGCCCCGGGAGCAAACGCTTCACGCCTTCGAAGAGCGTCGTCTCGCCAGACGGTGCGTGGTTCGCGAGATAGTCGGGCAGTGCTGCGTAGTTGAGTTCAGGTTTGAGCGCGCCTGCTGCGAATATGGTTTTAATTTCGGAGCCGAAGTAGAGCGAACCGTCGTCGGCGTGAAAATAGTAGAGAGGTTTCACACCAAGCCGGTCTCGAGCGATGAACAACTCCTGTTTGCGCTGGTCCCAGATCGCAAACGCAAACATGCCACGCAGATGTTCGACGCAATTAACGCCATGCTCTTCGTAAAGATGAAGAATCGTTTCGGTGTCGCAGTGAGTCTTGTAGACGTGACCGCGTGACTCGAGCCACTCGCGGTAATCGGCGTGGTTGTAGATCTCGCCGTTGTAGGTGATGTGCAGCGTATCGTCTTCATTGGTCATCGGCTGATGACCGGCGGCGACGTCGACAATGCTCAAACGCCGGTGGCCGAGACCGACGTTTCGGTCGATAAAGATGCCTTCGTCGTCGGGGCCGCGATGCCGTATGACGTCGCGCATCGCCTCGAGCTGCGGGCGCGAGACCGCCCGGCCCGATCGACTTGAAAACGCTATTCCGTTAATGCCGCACATTTTGTTTGAAATCCGCGTGATCCGTGGTTAATGACCCACTGACCGGATCGAATCATAACAAGAGATATGTGTAAACACTCTCTCCGGGCTTCAACACTGCCGAGAACCGGAAGACTTTGGCCGGTTCCTTTTGACCATAACACTGCGAAACCCAGTGGTTTTCCTCGATCCAACGGCCGGTCCCTCTAACACGGATTGTCAGACCGGATGCGGGCTCATGGATTACGCCGTCTTCCAGGCTCGGACTCGTGTTGGAATTGAAGTGAAAATAGATGTCGGCCTGGTGTTCTGCCGGCGATTTCAAGGTGTCGCAAACGATCCAGGATTTGCCCTTCTCAAATTTAATACTGCGGACCAGGCCACCTTGTTCACCAAAGGTCTCGCCTTCGACGTAAACATACTCGTCCGTGTTTTCCCAATCGAGCACACGACACTGCCCGATCGTTTTCCAGGTGAATGCTCCATCGGGAATGGAAGAAGATACGCCGTCGAGAGTCACGGTGTTGTGGGCTTGCGAGCTGCGAAACCAGTCGCGGAGTTCTTTCGATCCGGTGTAGGTATAAGTTCCAGGATCGACGAGCACGGTACGACCATTAGCCGCCAATTCGAACGACAACGCGTCGGCATGCGCATGACCGCAGTTTAGTGCTCCGTGCGGGCCGCAGTCGAAGAGCAGGTAGTTTGACTTGTCCGTCCAGCCGTCGCGCATGACGAAATAGCCGCCTTCAGGAAACGCTTTCGACTGCTCCTTTGGTTCATGAGCGTCGATCGTATCGTAGGCTCGCAAGCCTACAACGCCGAGTAGCCACAACAACTCTTCAGCAGCATCGCCCGCTACGAACTTGTAGTCGCCGCGAGCAAACAGTGCAGCGCCAGTTGCGAGCGAGGGGCGGAAGTCATTCGGGGCCCGCGTGTCGAGCATGGCGAGGCGTCCACCGTCGTCGTCGCCGAAGAATGGCGTGGTGCCATCCGGACGCGTGATGAACATTAGGTGGTCCAGTAACGCGATTAGCGCGCCTTCTACCGTCTTCGGAACTGCGATTCCATTCGCACGCGAAAGAATCAGGAAGTGAATGTAAAAGTCCGTCGTGTAGCGATGGTAATAACTCGACTGTTCGAAGTAGACACCATCGCGCTTAACGTGCACCGGGATCTGTTCGATCAGGATGTCGCGACCGAGATCTCGCCAGCGTCTGGCTTCGTCAAACTCCGGCAGCAAAATGCCAAGGTAAAACAAACCGAGCGCTTCGCCGGTTAGATGGGTATTCGGACTGAAGTACGTAGATAGATACGATTCGAGATGTCGAGCATGGAGATACAAAAACTTCAGTGCTCGTTTCAGAGTCTCAACCGGCACTGCGTCTTTGAAAAAGTAGAGCGCCCATAACCAGGAAATCGATCTGAGGGCGACTTCCAAACTGCTGGCCCAATTGATGCCCAACTTCGGTGGGTTCGCGTCCATCCACGACTCGAGATGATTCACAAACGTGTTCGCGTAGCGGCCGTCGCCGGTCAGCGCGTAAGCCTGGCCCAACTTCATAAAGTACTGGTGGCGATTGAGCTCCCATGTGATCTTTTTGTCGCCGGCAACATCGGCGTCGAGATAATCGAGCTTGCTCCAATGCTGAAGAGGAATTCGCTTGCCGCTGACGGGTTCCAAATGCCAGTCGATCGGATCGCCAAAACTCAAATCTCTAAATCCAAGCAGGTCAAACTTTCCTGCGCAGATGTCGTCAGCTTGTTCGACGATACGCCGCGCCGTTTCAGGCCATCTCGATTCAATTTCCGCCGCGGCTTTTCCTAAATTCTCAAAGCCACCGAAAAATCGCGATGTCTCTAAATCCGCGTTCGGAAGTCTATCGGGCAATTTCACCAGGCTGGACCAACCGCGCCGCTCACTGAACGCAGCCACGCGCTGCGACGCTCGGACGCGCAACTCGTGAAGCGAAGCATTCTTGAGCTTTTGCAGGTTCATAGATTCAGGTTGGGTCCAGTTCCATCAACTCGTATAACTCTCTCACTGCCCGTTCTGTGGCAGTACCAGGCTCGTAAAACATCTCGTTCGCCACCGCTACGCGGTCACTCGACTTTAATCCGGGCTCCGCAAAAGCCCGCTCGACAGCCGCGACCGTCTCGTCCACGTTGTTCGCACTAATCGACGCGTTAGCGAGCAACTCAACATAGCTCGGTTCGATGTCGGTGTTCTTGATCAACTCGGGCACGTGGATCCGAATCAACGGCCGATCGAGCAACAGGTATTCAAAACCAACCGAACTGTGATCCGTGATCATTACATCAGCCGCCGGCAAATATCGCGACGAGTTACTGCCCGTCGCCAGCAAACCGTCATAATGCTCCAGCAACGGCCCCAGCCGTTCTCCCCAGTCCACGCCTCCAGAATGTTCGTACTGAAGAGCATCTCGCGAACGATCGTGCAACTTTACGATCACCGCATATCCCGCTCCGCCCAGTCGTTTGACCAGTTCTTCACCCATCAGAACGACCGAAGAATGCGCGGACCATGTCGGCGCATAAAGGATAGTCCGTCTTGCCGGATCGACACCGAGCGACGTCAGAATCTCATCACGAACAAGCGAACCATCGACCAGGCAATCAAGTTTCGGCATGCCGATTAGGCGCGCGGCATCGCTGTTCTTATCGATAGCGCCGCAATCAACGAAGTGCTGCAAACGTCGCTTGTTGATGAAGAACAATCGATCCCAGTCGCGCATCGAGTGCGACGGCGAATCGTAAACCGTTCGATACTTCCCTGCGACTCCATGAAACGTTTGCACGCGCCGGGCGCCTCGCGGCAACTTCATCCACAAAAAATCGGCGGCCAGGTAAACATCAAACCGGGTAAGCGAAGCCTGAAACGGCTTAATGAACTTAAACGGCGCAACCGCCTCCGCAAAGATCTCAGCGTAGCTTTCGGGGTTCTCACTGGCTGTGAAATAAAAGTCCAGACGCGGATCTCGCTGAAGACGTTCGACGATCGGTGAGACGGTTGAATAGTTCATCGCCGTCCGTGCGTTGATGAGCAATCGCCTCCGATCGGGAGAACGCCATCGTTGCCATTGCTTGTCGATCTCGCGGCCGGTGGTGATAACGCGCTTAAGGCTCATCGAAGGTGGTGACGACGGAATGGGGCGACGGGTTAGCGCTGGAACTCCATACTCCGGCCAGCGACTCTATCTTTGGCAGAACTTCGTTGACGGCGCGTTGATAGTCTTCTGGAAAATCGATCTCGATCCACGGCATCCCCCGCGTGCTCAACGCGTGCAGCGGATGGTTTCGCGCAAACTCGAGAAACGCACGCGGCGCCCAATCCTTCACGGCGCCCGAACCGATCAAGGCGTCGATGTATTCAACAAGCAATCTTGCTCCGGACGCACTGAATTTTACTATGCCGACGTTTTCACCGTCGGCGTCAAGCGGATCGATCTCTTTCGAAATGTCGACGACGAGTTGGTCTCTGACCTTGATCTTCATCTCTTCGTCGCCGAGCGGATTTGGATCCGAATCGGATATCAACAGAGCATCCGGGTGATTGGATTCCAGCAAGTCGGCAAGCATCTGGGGATGAAACAGCACGTCGGAGTTGAGCACGACGAAACCGTCCAACAGATGTTCGCGCGCCATCCACAACGAGTACAGACTGCTCGTCTCGGCGAACTTAACGTTCTCGACGAAGCTGATCTCGTCGTCGCATTCTTCGCGAATGCTGTTCGCACCGAAACCAACCACAACCACGATCTTAGTGACGTCCAAACTTCGAAGCGTGTCGATCTGCCGGTGCAAGAGCGTCGAGCCGCCGACGTCCACCAGACACTTGGGCTTTACGGCCGCGCCGTCGAGCCGGGTACCTTTTCCTGCTGCGAGTATGATTGCTTTCATGACGGCTGGCTTAGCTCGTTCGCCGGTGTACTGGGAACCGAGCGTCGTCTAAACACTTCCTTCACTTTATTAAAATACCAATCCCGTTCATTACGGCTGATGGCGAACAACAAAAACAGCGCCGTGTAGATTACTGCCGCCAAAACTGCCTGGACCATCATCCACGACCACGATGCGTCGCCGCGCTGCCGCGCCAGCAGAATGAATCCGGCCATTACAATCGCAGGCCACGCCGCCGGCCATACACTCTGACGAATCACTGTCCAATATGAAAGCTGGACGCGACGGCACGCCGCCGGAAACACCACAAACGTTGAAAATACAACCATTGGAATCAAAGTTCCGATGGCTACGCCGATTAAACCGTACCAGCGCACCAGCACAACACTCAACACCAGATTGCTGATTGCCATGCTTAGGTTCGAAACGGCGAGGATCTTATGCAGCCCCGATCCCTTCAAAATCACTGTCGAAGTCGCATTGCCCACACGCAACGCTACGACAATACTTAAAATGTAGATGACGTTTACACTGGCCTCGAAATTCGGCCCTACCCACAAGATCACCAACGGCCGCGCCGTCAATCCGAGCACAGTTGCCAGCGGCACCACCATCGCCAACGACAAACGCGTCCCCTGAATCAGGATCTTTTGCAGTTTGTCCACTCGTTCGACAGTAGAAATGTCGACGACCACAGGGAACAACGCTCCGTTAAGTTGATCTGTGATGCGCTGAACGATTTCGATCAACCGTTGGGCCACCGCCCAAACGGCAACCGCAGCAGTACCCAAAAACGCGCCAATCACTATCGTGTCGGTTGAGTAATTCAGCTTGTTTGCCAGATCGATGATCAGAATGAAGACGCTGAATCCTGTAATTTCGCGAAGCCGATCGCGGTTGAAGAATCGTGGGCGGATGCTCAGGGCCGGAAAAACACGGTAAGCATTGAGCGCGTACGCGAAATAGCTGAGGATGCGCACTCCCGTCGTCGCGGCGACTAGTTCGGGCAAGCCGTAACCCGCCAGCAAAACCGCGACGTTCACAACCGCCACGACGATCGCGGTCACCAGCGCGACTGCGCCGTTCAAATATTGTCTTTGAAATCCGTTGACGATCCCTCCGAACACACTGACCGGAAAACCCAACGCAACGAAGGCACTGATGAACAGCAGAACAATTTGGCCGGTTCGTACCTGAGTCGGTGTCAACTCAAAAAGGTTGTTGAGATTCAGGGAGATCACAACTGCAACGAGAAACGTCAGCAAACCGATCCCACTAAACACGCAAAACATCGTACTAGCGATCTCGTTCAGCGCCTTGACGTCGCCCTGCGCGCGGTACTTCGCCGCAAATCGCACCTGCGCAACGCCATAACCAAGATCGAACATTGAAAAGTAAACAGTGATTGAAGCGATCAGCACCCATAATCCATACGCAGACTGGCCCAGGTGCGCTACGTTGAATGGCAGCATGAAAATGCCGATCAAGAGCTCGGTGCCAGTGACCAGGTAGTTCACCGAAACGTTTTGGAAGATCAGCTTTGTTTGGCTTGTCTCTTTATTCACGAAAGGGGTTACTCAAAAAGGCACGAAAGACAAAAGAGAGAAAAGAAAGGCGCAGAGTCAATCTGCTGTTCTAGTAGTTCTTGCTTGTAATGTAGTGTTCGGTTGTTCTCGTAGTTTTGCTGGTACTCGTAAAATGCCAAAATTCAGCAGTCTGTAACGCCAGTAGTTGGCTTTAGTATTCTTTCACTGCTTTCTCCGTTTGTGCCTCTTGTGCCTTTTGTGCCTTTTTGTGGCGATCCTTCCAACGCTGGCTCACGATGCCCGCGAAGAACCACAGCCACAGTTCGTCTTCAAAATGCCGAATCGAGTCCCTGCGGGCCAACGCCGTCCACATGGAAACAAACTTGCTCAAGCACGTGCGGTACAGATACCTCGGTACTCCGGCGATGTGCGGGACTGTTGAAAAATCAAGCGCCGTGCGCTCCGGCGACTCCATGTCGAGACGATTATTCTGATAAAGAATCGCTCGGCTGATCCCGTGCCAGTAAAACCAGCGTCGAAAGTACTTCTTCGTCAAACGGTCTTCGGGGATGACATGGTGAACGACGAGGTCGGGCGAATAGAACCCACGCAACCCCGCAGCATGCGCGCGTTGAGCCCATTCCCTGACTTCCTGGCCCAGCAAGGTCCCGGCTTTGCGACCGATGCTGTTGTCCCACAGTCCGGCACGCTCAAACGCGTCACGCCGGAAAACCATGTTTACTCCCAACGGCACCCGATCTCCGAACTCGACCGGCTCAGGACCGTAGTCGAGCAGCGCGATCACGCCCCAATGCTTGCCGCCGCGGTTCGGCAGCCAATCCGGCCGTTTACCTCCTGACCAGATGGGCAGCGCTTTTCCGCCAACGTATTCGCAGTTCAATTCCCGAAGCGCTCGCTCAGCGTTGATCAGCCATCGGGGATCAACTCGTACGTCGTCATCGGTTACCGCTAGAATCTCGCCTTTAGCAGCGCGGATCCCGGCGTTTAACGCCGCGGAACGTCCCTGTTCTTTTTCGAAGATGTACCGCAGGGGAACGGGAAACGACTTTACGCCTTCTACGACCTCGCGAGTATTGTCGGAAGAATTGTTGTCGACGACGATTACTTCCCAGGGTTCTTTGACTTCCAGCCCCTTCAAGCTTTCGAGGGTCCGGGGTAGCTCGTCGGCCCGGTTGTAAGTGGCAATAATTACTGAAAACTTCATTATTCTTGCGGTAATTTTCCTCGATTGGGTCTATGATCCAGATACAAGTCTGAAATCGGGAGCATTCTCGGATCGGCCGTCCACGATCTGACGAAAAAATTATGGAGGGGGCGTAAAACTGTCGGCCTACGCCTTGCATCGGAATGATCAATCGACATCGCTTTTTGAGCTTAGCGTGCGCGCCCCAAAAGTAAAAGGTTTTGCGCGTTTACTAACTGGAGCCGCGATCCATTTTGCTATAAATGTCGATTAATTCGCGAATTCGTTTTTTTGTCCATGCTGATCTCTCGCCCGATTGGCGTCGGAAAAGGTCTTAAATAGTTCTCAGGGTTGTTCTCTTTTTATGCGCAGTAAATCATTCCTCGTCGCGTTTGCATTCATTTTACTGGCCTCCCTTTCATCTCAGGCTGAGGCGCAGGAGCGTCTGTGTGACACCGCTTTTGAAGATTGCCGCGCACCGATATGGTCGTTGATCGACAACGAGACCGTCGGTATCGACATGGCGCTTTGGTTCATACAGGACACGTCGATTGCCAACAAGATTATCGCCCGGCATCAGGCGGGAGTTCCCGTTCGAATTCTAGTCGACCCACGCGGCAACTCGAACGCGGGAAACGAAGCGATCCTGAACAGTTTTCAAGCGGCTGGCATACCCATGCGATTTAAGAACAGTGGCGGCATCCTTCACTGGAAAATGCTGCTCTTCGTGGGCCAGAATCAGCTTGAATTCAGCGGCGCAAACTTCGGGCCGAGCTTCTTTACTCCAACTACGCCCAATTCAAACTACATAGATGAAGCGATCTATTTCACCGATGACCAGTCGGTGATTAACAGCTTCAAGACGAAGTACGACGATCACTGGACTGATACGGTCCGCTACTCCAACTACGCCAACATCAGCGGACCGCTGACGCGCAGGTACGCAACGTTTCCGATCGATCCGGAGCTCAATTTTCCGTTCACCGCCGACGGCAGCCAGGATTACTACAACCGCACTGCGGTCAACATGAATCAGGAGACTCAGAAAATCGACATCATCATGTACCGCATTACAAATCAACGGTACACCGATGACACGATCGCAGCGGTTCAGCGCGGCGTTCCCGTGCGGCTCATACACGAGCCCAACGAGTATCGAAATCCTGCGCGACAGTGGGACTCGTGGAATGTAGATCGGATGTACATGGCGGGTGTTCAAATCAAGATGCGCAAGCATCTCGGGTTGAACCACCAAAAATCAGTGGTGCTCTACGGCAAGGGAATGACGATCTTCGGCTCGTCGAACTGGACGGGACCGTCGTCAAATTTCCAGGACGAACACAACTACTTTACGACTAAACAGTGGTTTTTCCAGTGGTTTGTCGATCAGTTTGAGCGCAAGTGGAATTCGACCACCGAGAATGAGCCTTTCGTCCCACTCATTCCGCAAGATCCTGTGAATCAGTTGCCTGCGAACGGGGCCACTGACCAACCGACAACAATTACGTTGCGCTGGGAAGGCGGCCAGTGGGCCCACAAATATGATATTTATTTCGGCACGTCATCCAATCCGCCGCTGCTCATTCAGGACGCAAGCACGGACCAAAGCGGAGCGCTGCCAGGTCAACCGCGGCTGAATTCAGGTTCCGTCGATGATGGACACGTCGAGACATTCACGCTCCCCGTGACGCTCAATCCGGGTACGCAGTATTTCTGGCGCATCGTCGGCAAAACGATGGCCAACAAGACCGCCAACGGTCCTCTCTGGAGTTTCACAACTTCTGGCTCAGCGCCAAGTCCAACGCCAACTCCAAGTCCAACGCCAACGCCAACACCTGGACAGGAGTCGCCGAACAACACGCGCGTTCCACCAGCGACTCAGATCGTCGATAGCACCGGTGCTGTCTGGACTCGTACAACAAACGGCGGGATCCTACGCAACGGTGTCAGCGCAGCGGGCGGCGTCGGTTCTGTCATTCTTTACTGCAATCATAACGTGTATGTATTTGGCACTGATTCGGTATGGTATTGGTGGAACGGCGCTGGGTGGCAACGCCTGACCGCTGTTGATCCTTGCGGCGGAGGTACACCAACGCCAACGCCAACACCAACTCCGACGCCGACGCCGACGCCGACGCCAACGCCAACGCCAACGCCAACGCCAACACCAACGCCTACACCCGGCACGGAGTCGCCGAATAACACGAGAGTTCCACCGGCTACAGAGATCATCGATCGCTTCGGCAATGTCTGGACGCGCACCGCAAACGGCACGATCCTGCGCAACGGTGGAAGCACGAGCGGCGCCGGTTCTCAGATTCTCTACTGCAATCGCGAAGTGTATGTGTTCGGCACCGATTCGGTATGGTATTGGTGGCACGGCGCGGGATGGTCACGCCTGGACGCTGTTGATCCTTGCGGAGCTACGCCTACTCCGACACCAACGCCCACGCCGACTCCTGCTCCTCCGTCGGTGAGCACAGTGTCGCCCGCTTCCGGACCAACAGTGGGAGGCACGTCGATCACGATCAGCGGTACCGGATTCGCCTCGGGTGCGACGGTTTCAATCGGTGGAACCGCCGCGTCGAGCGTCGCCGTGGTGAACAGCACGTCGATCACAGCGCTGACGCCTGCGCATACGGCGGGAACAGTCGACGTCGTCGTCACGAATACAAATGGACAAAGCGGAACGAAGACAGGCGGATTCACTTACTTCGTTCCACAGACGTCCGTGCCGTTGTTCGATCGCGTCTTCATCGTCGTCGACGAGAACCAGAGCTTTGGAAACGTTATTGGCAGCTCGTCAATGCCTTATCTCAACGCCCTGGCGGACCGTTACGGTCTGGCAATTAACTATTTTGCCAACACGCAACCATCCATCGGGGATTACTTCTGGCTCACGACGGGTCAAAACATCACGAACGACAGCAACTTCTCCGGCACTGTTACGGCCGACAACATCGTTCGCCAGCTCAATGCTGCGGGCAAGTCGTGGAAGGCATACGCCGAGAGCATACCGGCGACCGGTTACCTCGGCGGCGACTCGTACCCGTACGTCAAACGTCACAATCCGTTTGCCTATTTCTCCGACGTCATAAACAGCCCGTCGCAGGCAAACAATATCGTGCCGTTTACGCAGTTCGCTCAGGATTTGTCGAGCAACCAGTTCCCGAACTATTCATTCATCATTCCAAACCAGCAGAACAACGCCCATGATTGTCCGGCGGCCATTCCGAGCTGCACGAATGCCGACAAACTCGCGGCGGCCGATAATTGGCTCAAGACCCATATCGATCCTCTGATTTCAAGCGCGGCGTTCAGACAAAACGGACTCCTGATTCTCACCTGGGACGAGTCGGTCGACGAGGATACGGAAAATGGCGGCGGTCACGTCGCCACCGTCGTCGTCAGTTCGAAGGCTATTCAGGGCTTCGAAACGTCGACGCTGTTGCAGCACCAAAGCGTTCTGCGGCTCTCGGCTGAAGCCCTTGGACTGGCAAGCTATCCTGGTGCTGCGGCAACGGCTAACAACATGTCGGAGTTCTTCTCCGGCGTACCAAATACTTCGCCGATCGTCGCTGGAGTCTCACCCGTGTCTGGTCCAACATCGGGCGGTACGTCCGTCACCATCTCGGGAACGGGTTTCGCTAACGGCGCATCGGTGAGCTTTGGGGGTTCGGCGGCAAGCAACGTAACCGTCGTTGGAAGCACAACGATTACCGCGGTAACTCCGGCGCATGCGAGTGGCGATGTGAACGTGGTTGTGACCAACCCCGGCGGCGAGTCGGGAACGAAGAACAACGCCTTCACCTACGGCAGCGTCTCGCCGCCGGGCGAGACCGTCCTGCTGATTGATGATTTCAACGATGGCGCAATCGACAGCTCAAAGTGGATCGCGAACAATCTGTTCAGCGGCTTCACCGATTCGAGCATCCCGTTGCAGGAGACGACGCAGTTCCGCGTTGGACCATTGAAACAGGACGTCGGCGGTTCGCACTACAACGGCATCAGATCGGCCGGCGCATTTAACTTCACCGGTGGTAACGCCTATGTGCAGATCGTGCAGGCTCCAGCTGCGAATACCCAAGCCAACGCTTTCTACACGATCGGGTTCAACGTCGATAACTGCTATCGGATGTATGTTGAAGGTCCAAACCTTGTCGTCCAGAGCAGGATCGGCGGAGGGAAACAAACGCTGCTGACAGTGGCGTTCAATTCGACGAATCACGCCTTCTGGCGCATACGCCATGACGCGGGAAGTGGTCAGGTAGTGTTTGAAGTGGCGCCGGCAAACGGAAGCGCACCGGGTACGTGGGTGCAACTGACTTCGACCACCTGGAACACCTCGGCGGTTCCGTTAACCTCGGTGATGTTTGAGCTAAAGGGCGGAACGTGGCGAAATGAAAACAACAACCCCGGAACGGTTGTATTCGATAACTTCAAGGCCGTCCGACCGTAGTTTCTAAGAGGCGCAAAAGCGCAGAGGAACAGCGCGCCCAGAAAGAAAGGAGCAACTTACAACTAAGCTCGTTGCTCCTTTCGCGCTTTGTTCCTTTGCGCCTTTGCGCCTTTCAAGATCAATTACTGGATTGTGAAGTTTGCGATCATCGGATTGTGATCCGACGGTCGAACGCCTTTGTCGTCCGCCGTGCCGAGATATACGACCACGTTTGTCTGGCTCAGGTTCCGCGTGTCGGGGACTTGCGTCCCTTGCAGAACGAGGTGCGGGGAGGAGTGCGAATAGTAGACGTAATCGATGCGACCTCGGCGCGTGCGCGTGTGCAGGTAAACCGGATTGTCCGGATAAGCGACCGCTGTGCCCGCGTTCATCGACCTCATCCAACTGTCGTAGTAAGCGCTCGTCATCCGGACGGTCTCTGACAGATCAGGCCCGGCATTGAAGTCACCCACGATTATGCGCGACTCGGAAAATCCGGAAGCATAGGACATCAGTTCTCCGACCTGTGTGTAACGGGCACCTGAAGAATCGGGATCGAGGTGCGTGGCGAAGAAGTTGATCGTCCTGCCGCCGACGTTGAGCGTGGCTTGGGCCACCGAACGCTGGTAACTCAGATAACGTCCGCCGGTGCTCGCGAAGCTGTACTTAGAGACAATCAAGTTGCCTTCAGTTGTGCCAGTGTACTTCTGAATAAAATGCCAGTACCAGGTACGTCCCGTCTTCTGCTGCAAAGCAGCGACCAGAGCTCCGATGGAGTCAGATGGTATTTCGCAAAGGCCCGCGATGTCGGGATTCATATTCGCGATGTACTGGGCAGTCCGATCGTACGTTCTGACGCCGTCGGTTCCGGTCCCGAATGCTCCATTCCAGCTCAGCACACGAAGCGAAGAGGATGACGATGGTGGAGGCGGTGGCGAGCTGACGTTGATCTGCACGGACCTCGTCGTCGATGCTCCCGAATTGTCGACTACCGTCAGCGTTGCGGTGTAAGTGCCGGCTGATTGATAAGTGTTTGTTGGATTCGGCACACTCGAAGTGACGCCATTGCCGAGGTTCCATGAGTATCCGGTGATGTAACCGTCCACATCGCTCGCGCTTGAAGCAAAACTAACGAACAACGGGCTGTTGCCGGAGGTCGGAGTCGCCGAAATACTTAGCGTCGGCGGCTGATTGACCGGGGTTGGAGCTGGTGTTGGAGTGGAACTACACGGATCGAGAGAGCCGGCGGAAATCCAGCTATTATTCCAACGCCACCAATTCGAGTCGCTGCCGAAGACATACACGATCCGATTGCAGTAAAGGATCTGAGAACCAGTGCCGCTAGTGCCGGCACCGTTGCGTAAGATCTTGCCGTTCGAAATTGTCCAAACAGCAAGATTGCTATCCACGATCTGAGTAGCCGGCGGAAGGCGCGTGTTGTGCGCAGATTCTGTCAGCGTTGGAGATGGCGTCGTTCCACCACAGGGATCAACAACCCCTACATAGCTCCATCCGTTGCCCCAACGCCACCAGTCGGACTGGGTGCCGAGTACATAGACGATGCGGTTGCAGTAGAGAATTTGAGAGCCAGTGCCGCTTGTGCCTGCTCCGTTGCGCAGGATCGTGCCACTTGATGTACGCGTCCAAACAGCAAGACTACTATCGACAATCTGAGTAGCCGTGGGAACGCGTGTGTTGTTTGGAGATTCTGACAGCGTTGATGGGGTTGGAGTTGGAGTTGAGCCGCCACAAGGATCAACAAACCCTTGCCGTGACCAACCATTGGTCCAGCGCCACCAGGCGGAGTCTGTGCCCAGCACATACACAATGCGGTTGCAGTAGAGCACTTGAGAACCAACGCCGCTTGTGCCTGCGCCGTTGCGCAGGATCGCTCCGCTTGATGTACGCGTCCAAACAGCAAGATTGCTGTCGACAATCTGAGTAGCTGTTGGAATGCGCGTGTTATTCGCAGACTCTGTCAGTGTTGTCGGCGTCGGAGCGGGTGATCCAGCGGAAGCTGCCAATATCGTGTTGTCGTTTTTAAGAGCCCCGGGAGAGCTGAAAAGATAGGTGGACGGCGAGAGGACGATCTGGTCGATTGAGATTCCATCCTCTCGCACTTGAACGCGAATCGTTTGAGTGCCAGTAGACTGGAAAAAAATCTGTGGGCCAAGAACGCCGACGCCCCAGCCGTTGTCCTGCCAACCCCATCCGGCAAGCATGCAACCCTTGCAGTCTTCCAGGTTGACTTCGGTCGCGGAAGTCGTTCCGATCCGATAGACCCCGCTTCCACTGCTGTTTACGCTACCGGAAAACTGCACGTAGACCGAGTCGTTGTAAGAAGAATTGTTCAGGGTTATACCGCGGATCCACAGCCGGTAAGGTGTTCCGGCTGACGCATTGAAACTGAGTTCGAAGTAATCTTTCGGGCTCGCGGAGGGTGTCATTATCTTTGGCGCACCAATATCGGTATTCGACAACCGCGCACCACCTGCGGCGGTCGAGTCCCCAACGGCGCTCCAGTTGCCCACCTTCACGGGAGCTTGCGATGGATAAAGAACGATCTCTTGAGCGGATGCTCTCTTAACAAAACCAACTAAGATCAGAACGGGAATAATTGCGAACAGAAAAATTAGCCGTCGTGCGGTCACTTACTAGTACTCCTTTCATACTGCGTCCATTGGAAAACAAACAACAGATCGCCTCGATGTGTGGTGGCACACAAACTCCACACACGCGAACAAAATACAACTCCGGCGGCTGGACCAAGTTTTTAGGCTCGGAAGGCCGATAAAGCTCGAGTTTTAGTGTTTGCGATCTCTTCGCCAGAGATCTTGGAGATTAGAACGGATGGAACTTGTTCTAACCGGGGCCGCCTGTCGGGGAGCGCACGCACCACTGGACCGGCGTAGTCTGCCAACGCGCGGAGCCAATGGACCAGACTTCCCACTATCGGGTTCGTCCACACGTCGAAGACTTTTGGACGATACCACGGCAATAGTAGCGTGTCAAAAATTTGGATAGTTTGTAACGACTTCACAATAAAAAGATCATCCAAGGTCGATTGCCGATATCGCGACTTACTGAGCTTTGACAGCGACAAAAACGGTATTGCCTACGGCCCCCCGCAAACTAACGGTTATTGCCAGATCTCCATTGATCGACGTATCGTCTGGCAACTTCACGATTAACGACGATAACCAGCTTAAATTCGCGAACTTAGCAACCTGCTCCACCGGGAGATCGTAAGTGTTTCCCCGTGGATCGGTGGCGCGCACAGTGATGGACGACGCTGTTTCGCCGGAAAGCAACTCGAGATTCACAGCGAACAGCAGGATTCGAGTGCGCTGGTCGGAACTCAGGTTCACCGGTGTTCTAACCGTGAACGGTTCCCGGTTGAAACGCACAGAATGAATCGCCACGGCCCGGCTCGTATTCGGCATTGTCAAGACCACTGGAGGCGTCGCGGGCGTGGGCGTAGGCGCGGGCGCAGAATCAGTCCAAACATTAAAATCGGTGACGACGAGGTTGTGGTCGGATGGCCTGACACCGTTGTCGTCCAACGTACCCAACCTGTTGATGACGTTGGTGTTACTGAGATCGCGCGTGTCGGGAATGTTTGCGCTCTTTGTCGTCATCGCGGTCACGTCGGCTGCGTACAAGATGAAGTCGATGCGCCAACGACGCGTGCGCGTATTCATCCAAACGGGATTGTCGGGATAGGCGGACGCGGTTCCCTGGTTCAGCGCGTCAACCCAACTGTCGCGATACGCTGCCAGCAGAGCAAGAATCTCAGCCGTGTCATTCCCCGCGTTCATATCGCCCGCAACGATTCGCGGAGAGGCAAAGCCCGACGTCCAGGAAATGAGCTCGGCTGCCTGCGTTTGACGCAACGATGATGACGTGTGATCGAGATGCGTCGCGAAGAAGTTGATGTTTTTACCGCCAACGTTGACGGTGGCTTGCGCAATCGATCGTGTATAGCTGAGGTAACGAGAGCCAACCGCGACGAAGCTGAACTTCGACAGAATCAGGTTACCTTCAGCGATGCCCGGCGCCTTGGGAACGAAATGGGAATTCCACGTGCGACCGGTTTTTTGATTCAACGCTGTTAGGAGCGTGGGAATTTTGTCCGGCGGCATTTCGCAAAGCGCGATCAGATCGGGGTTCATGCGCGCCAGCCACGTCGCGGTCCGATCGAAGTTGGTAATACCGTCGGTGCCTTGTCCGAACTGAATGTTCCAGCTAAGCACTCGCAGCGGCACGCTCGTCGCTGCTTGTGCGCTGTGTTGAACAAAACCAACTACTGCAAAAAATCCCAGAATAATAGCTAAGAGGGAACGTACACTTCGACGCATTACTTTTCGTTGCTCACACTCGGGTCGTTAACAGTGTGCCTTTGGGTTACTGGGCACACAGGGGAACACACACTCTTACTGCCGCATCTCAGAGAAGCGTGATTTTGACTAATTAACTTGTCGTCTTGATAAACAACTCCGGTTGTTAACTCCCGAAGTTCCGAATCCGTTCGTTTCGATTGAAACTGAAACTACTGAGCGAATGCCCTTTCGTATTCGATTTGGTGTGGTCCAAAAGCACCGAACGCGCTTAAGGACATTGGCAACCTAACACGTGAGAACTGCGCTGTAAATACTGTTGCAGGAATTACAAGACAACCGCAATGTTCGTAAGAATTATCACATCTACCTACGTTTAAATAGTTTGGCGGCGGCGCTGGCGGAAGAAACCGCGGAAGAAGCGGAGATGACACTCGTGTGTGAAGGCGGCGTCGGAGTTTCCCGAGATCATGGTCCTAACCCAACTTAGACCATGAGCGAGAGTTTGTTTGTAGAGATGTCCGGGCACACCGGCAAGGCTGAACTTGGATCGTTCCCACTGCGGATCTCTCATCACCGCATAGAAGTGGCCGTGACCGGTATGCCACCGGCGATGATAAGACTTTGATAATCGTTCGCCTTCAACTGGAGCGCTGGCGATCATTTGCGGCAAGTACAGTCCTTGTTTGCCACTGCGGCACACGCGCATGAGAAACTCTGTGTCCTCCATCGATCCGATCATGTTCTTTACTCGCTGCAAGTGAGGCGAGAACGATCCAACTTCAGTAAACACGCTGCGACGAAAAGCAATGTTCGCGGTCAACAGGCCACGTGGTCTCTCGCCGCTAATGACCAACTCATGTGGTCCATAATCAAGCAACGCCAGCGGCGACCAATGCTCCGGCGTCAACCAAGACGGCGCTGGCCCACTCCACAGCGGTAAAACTTTCCCGCCCACAAACGACATCTGCGGTTGTGAGGCAAGCGCATTCGTGAGCGTTGTTATCCAGTCGCTTACCACCGCTACATCATCGTCAATGAACGCGATAATCTCGCCCCTTGCGGTTTGCACTCCACGATTCCGCGCGTGCGCGTTGCCTTGTTGTGTCTCGCGCACGTAATGGATTTTTCCCCGATGTGCGTCCACGAGAGCACGCGCGACACTCTCCGTGTCATCCTGCGAATTATTGTCGACGATAACGATCTCGAATGGAGTTTGCGTGTCCTGGGCCAGAACGCTGCCGACGGCATCTCGCAACAACGCTGACCGGTTGTAGGTAGGGATTACAACAGAAACTTCGAGTGGGCTAGCCATCCAACAGCACTCCAGGCGACGGCTGCTTAAAGTTCGCGTCCTTACGGAAGTGGCGGCCGTAAACCAGACCCAGCCAATCCCAGACACCCAGTTCCGCGGCGAACGCTCTCGACGGATCCTTAGGCTTCACGAGGAGATGCTTCGCCGTCAAAAGCAGTCCGCGCAACGCGTTTCGATAATGCCAACGGGGAATCCCGAAAAGATAGGCGCACGGCAACTTTCGTGTGCGATCCAGCAGGCCCAGTGAGACGCCGCGCCAGAAACACCAGCGCCGGAAGTAGCTCTTTGTCACTCGTTCAGGAGGCACGTGGTGATGGATGATGAGATTCGGCAAGTACATGCCCTTCGCGCCTTGGGCCAACAAGCGCCCGTAAAGCTCTTCGTCTTCACCAGTTAACAGGCCTTTATCTGTTCGGCCGAGCCACGTCGTGTAAGGACCGACGCGCGCCAGAATAGCTCGCGTGAACACGACGTTTCCGCCCATCAGGATACCAGGATAGTTGCGATCGAAAGGCACTGCCTTGTCGCCACCGTCAACCCAACCGACAACGCCGCCGTATTCTGGAGGCATCCAGTCGGGCGGCTCGCTGGCCCAGCGCGGCACGTATGGACCACCGATAAAGTCAAGGTTTCCTGGCGCGAGCGCTTCAACAGCAGTTTTATACCAACTCGGATCGATCTCTTCGTCGTCGTCGATGATGCCCACCAGATCGCCACTGGTCGCCGCGATGCCTGCGTTCAGCGCATGCGACCTGCCTTGCTGCACTTCGAAGCAGCACTGAATTCGTTCGCCGAATCGCTGTCGAAAAGACTCGATCACCTGTCGTGTGCCGTCGGTCGAGTTGTTATCCACAACCGTAACGGTAACGTCTACTCCCGTCGGAATTTCTGCCGCAAACAAACTGTTCAAAGCTAACGGAAGCAGATCCTGGCGATTGTAGGTAGGAACGATTACATCAAGTCGCATCAGTGCGTTCAGTAAGCACGTTCGGGTTTGGTTCGGACTCTGATGAGGACGGTGTCCGCGGTTTATCGATGCCGGTTAACTGGTGGTCCGGTTGCTTCGCCAGCAAACGTTCACGCGCCGCGAAAACCCAGCTTACTAAAAAGGGCGCGTATCGGAGAAGAAAGATCACGGCACTGAGCTTCGGCCGGCGCAGATGCTCGTTAGCTTTCCGGAAGCTCGTAAGCGCGGCAGTTGCGTTACCGGAAGTCAGCGCGTGTTTCCCCTCAAAGAGATTCAGCATGGCACGCTGATCGTTTATTTGTTCGTTCAGTACATCACGTTCGACTGTTGTCAGTTGAAGTGTAGCGGCGGCCTTCTCGAATACCCTGAGAAGATTGCGAGTCATCCAGACGCGATCAGACGAAAGACTCCCTTCGTGCCGGCGGTAAAGGACCAACCGATCGCGGTGGTAAACGATCCGTCCTCCGTTTTTCACTATCCGCAACCAAAGATCGAAGTCTTCGCAACTGCGAATGCTCTCGTCAAACATTCCCGCTTCACGTATCGCGCTCATACGCGCCGTTACGCAGGTCATGACCACGCACTTCTGTCGCACCAAAGACTCGAAAGTTACGTCGCCTTCTGACGGAGATACTTTCATGAACTCCAATCCGTAAGTCACTCCCTCTCCAATGATCGTGGCATTTGGGTAAACAAGACTGACATCCGGATTGTTTTTGAGAATGCCGAGTTGCACCTCTAGGTAGTCAGGCGTCCACTGATCGTCAGCGTCGAGCTGCGCGTAAAACTCCCCTCTGCCGGCCCGGATCGCCGCATTTCTTGCCGCACTAACGCCTTTGTTTTCCTGACAGATGTAACTTACTCGCAGCGGATGAGCATTGAGTATGCGTTCGAGTTCTTCGCGATCGTCAGACCCATCGTTCACGACGATAACTTCATAGTCAATGAAGTTCTGATCCTTTAAAGAATCCAGCGTGTCGCCGATGTACTGCGCGGAATTGTACGCCGGAATCACAACCGTAACGGCTGGTGAGCTTGTTGAGGAGCCAGCGACGTTGTCTGGGTTGTCAGTGCAGATCGTCATGAATCATCTGTCCCGCGACGACGGGACTACTGGCGCTCGCCTCTCTGCCGGCCAGCCGCGTATAGGCCGCCAGCCATTTCTCGCGCACTGCCTCCCATTTATAACCCGCGCACTCCTCGTAGGCGTTACGCGCAATGGAAGAAGCGAGCTCAGGGCACTCGAGCAAGCGCATGGCCCATGCAGCCATTGCATCGTGGTCATTTCTCGGCACCAGCAAGCCCGTCTGCTCGTGGGTGACGATGCAGCGAATTCCACCGGCGCTCGTAGATACCACCGGCATGCCTGTAGCAAACGACTCTAGTATCGAACCGGGCATATTGTCGATGTTGGAACTGTTGAGAAAGATGTGAGCCTCGTCATACAGCTCGTGCATCTTGTGCGGCGCTACGCGTCCGCGAAACTCTACGTTTTGCAGTTTCAACTCACGCGCGAGTGCGCTAAGCGCCGTTCGTTGGCTGCCGTCGCCGGCGATGATCAACCTGGCCTCGGGAAACGTCTGCTGAATTTTCGCAAACGCCCGCAGAATACAGGCGACGTTATACAGCGGATAGAGATTCCGATTCGAGAGAAAGATCGGCCGCAACGGTTTCCGTTCCTTAAACCTGAACCGACTCGGATCGATGATGTTCGCCACCGCAGTCGCGCGCAAGCCAAATTTCCAGAACACGTCAACGAGGTATTGCGACGGAACGATTAGTTCATCCGCTAACCTCATGATCGGCACAGAAGTGCGCGGCCAGGATCGGAGATGATCTTCAGCCTCCCCGCTGCGATAGTTCAGGATGACTTTCTTGCCGAAGAGACGCGCGATGATGATCGCAGGCGCCGGCGCAAGTAGGAACGACAGGTACGATGCTGAGAACGTGTGGACGATGTCGTGCCTGGGGATTTGTAGCAGAAGATTGATGCAGTAGACGAACGACGTCACCAGCGTCCGCACATACTTAATCGACTGCAACAACCGCAGCGGACCGGGCAGTTTCGGATTATGCGGCACAAAGGAGACTTCGAAGTTAGGCTCGTGGCTCAGGTGTTGGAGCAGGTAGTTAGCCTGCACGGCCTGACCACCCAGGATCCTTAGAGCCGGCGCAACAAGTAAAAGTCGAATCGGTCTATCGAAAGATTCGCTAGCTCGTGAAACGTCTTTGACCCTCATGTTTCATCACTCCTACCGCCTCTCTACGGAACTATGAGTCCCGTCTCCCCGGTCAAGAGTGCGTCCAAGTTAATCTCGCGCGAAGTGAGGGTCTGGGCCGATTTCAACATTTCCACGCAAACGAGTGTTGCCCGCGCACCATCCCGAACAGTTATGTCTGGTGATTCCCCGCGGGAAATGCTGCGGAAAAACGACTCTAGCTGAGCTTCGTAACCTTTCTGTGCCCAGAGAGTCGATTTAGTGTGTTTGAAATTGGAAACTGACTTAAAGCGTTTGAAGTCCTGCACCAGTGACGTTACGCCCTTGGCGAACACCTCGACGCGTTCTCCCTGCGCTCCCTTCGATCCGATAGTCGAATAGTTCAAACTGCCAATCGAACCGTCAGCGAAACGGAAAGTAGCGACAAGGTTGTTCTCGCCGACTGGATCGGCCTTGCCCGTCGGTAAGGTGTACGCAGAAACATTGATTGGCTCCGACTCGAGAAGCCAGTACATGAGGTCGACGAAGTGAACCGCTTCGCCGATGATCGCGCCGCCAATTGAGGGATCAGCCATCCAGTATGAGCCGGATATGCCGGGCGAGCTTACGCGGCAGTCAATCACCGCCGGACCACTGCGTCCACGCAACGACTCCTTCAATTCCTTGTAGAACGGTGCAAATCGACGGTTGAATCCCACAGTCAACTGGTTTCCCGATGTGGCGACCGCGTTGTAGAGCTCGCGACATTCCTCTTCAGTCAGCGCCATCGGCTTTTCGACGAACACGTGCTTGCCAGCCATCAGCGCTTCATGCGCCTGCGAGAAGTGATGTTGATTACGGCTCAGCACCATCACGATGTCGATCTGCGGATCGTCGAGGATCTGCCGGTAGTCCGTACAAAAGTACGATGCCCCAAACCGTCGCGCGTAGGTGTTGCCGCGAGCCCCACTCGCGGAACACACAGCATGCAAGCTGACATTCGGAATCTTCGAGATACTCGGGAGGTGAGCCCACTTCGCCAAGTTGCCGGCGCCAACAAGCGCAACCTTCAAGTCAGACTTCGCGCCACGGCCCTTCAGATTCACGCGGAGAGTTCGCTCCCGCGCGCTCGACCCGTTCACCGCCATCGGTTCCGGATAGCGCAGCAACACACCCAAACTACTCGATGTCGCATCCATTACGGTTCGATACGCCTGCGGAGCATCTTCAAGGCTGAACTCGTGTGTGATCAACGACTGAAGATCGACCCGTCCGAGTGCGACCAACCGGAGGAACTCCTCCATGTTTCGCTTCTCGGTCCAGCGCACATAAGCGATTGGATAGTCGCGCCCGCGAACCTCGTATTCCGGGTCGTAACTACCGGGTCCATAAGCGCGCGACATGAGGAGTTTGATCTCCTTCATGTACATTTCGGACCAGGGAAACTCCATTTCAACCGCGCCCACGATCACGATCTTTCCGCGATCGCGGCAAATCTCGAGCCCTAATTTGCAAGGAGCCGATGACTTCGAAGCGGCCGCGATGATCACGCAGTCAGCACCCAATCCATTCGTTATCGCACTGACCTCTTCACCGATCGAGACGCCGCCGTCGAGTCCATGGTCCAAGCCTAACTTTCGCGCCAGGTCCACGCGGTCTGACCGCAAATCGATACCGATTACACGCGCTCCCTGAAGCCGTGCCAGCTGCGCGACCAACTGTCCGATCAAGCCCAAACCGATGACCGCGACCACGTCGCCGACCCCGACTTCCGAAATCCTGATCGAGTTGAGTGCAATACTTCCCAGCGTGGTGAAGCACGCATGTTTGAACGGCACCTCGTCGGGCACGCGGACGATCAGGTTCTGCGAAGCGAGGATTGTCTCGCCGTGTCCGGTTCCCTCGCCGCCGTATGCAACCCGCTCGCCGACTTTGAAGTCCGCAACGGTTGGATGTCGCTCGGAGATGATGCCTGCGCCCGCGTACCCGAGCGTGGCGTATTCCTTAAATTTCGCACGCACTTCCGTGATCGTCGCGAGCGGCCCCATAGACTTCAGTCCGTCCCAAACTTTGCGCAACTGCGACGGGTTCTCGGCGACTTCCTTGATAATGCCTTCGTGAATGCTGGCGCTTTCAGTGCCGCTACTAATGAGAGAGTAGACGGGATTTACGAGCACATGATGCGGAACCACCATCGGCTCGGGCGCCTCGGCTACTACGATATGGCTTAGTCCTTTGCGAAAAACCTGTTTCATAGGATGGAGCTTTCTAGAGAACTGAATCAGTCTTGGCTACCGGCACGCGTCCCGGCTTGTTGGCGCTCAACAGAAAACCCTGTTCCTTTGCTAGTTCGTGGTAAATGTCTAGCCACTGGTCGCGGATGTACGGCCAGGTAAACTTTTTAGTTGACTCATGCGCATTGCGCACGAGCTTCACAGCAAACTCGTTGTCGTTGAGAAGACGAATCGCCGCGGCCGCCATCGCCTGATGATCGTCACGATTGACAATAAGCCCAGTGACCTCGTTCGTCATGATGTACGGTATGGCGCCGCCGCCGTCGGTGGTAACTACGTTTAAACCGCAGGCCATGCTTTCGGTCAACGAGCTGGGCATGTTGTCGATGCTTGTGGCGGATAGATAAATATCCGCCGCATCATAAAGCGCGGGCATGTCTTCGAATTTCACAAAGCCGACAAACTCCGCATTGCGAAGTTTGAGCTCGCGTGCGAGTGCTTCCAGATCGCTACGCAGGAAACCATCGGCCGCTACCGTCAGGCGCGCTTCAGGGTAACTCTCCTGAATAATCGCAAAAGCGCGCAGTACGCACGGCACGTTATAAAGCGGTTCAAGCAATCGGCTCGTAAGAAACACCGGGCGCAACGGACTTCTCTCGCGATATGTGAAACGATCCAACTCGACGATGTTGTGAATAAAGCGAGCACGCAATCCGTATCGCGCAAAGACGTCGACCAGGTAACCCGAAGGCACCACCACTTCGTCCGCCCACTTAATGGTCGGCACTGCGGAGCGCCAGGTCTCCAGGTGATCTTCGGCTTCGCCGCTGCGATAGTTCAGGATTGATTTCCTGCCGTAGAGTCGTGAGATGGCGAGCGCCGGTATCGCCGACAACGAATACGAATAATAGGAAGCGCAGAAGATGTGGATGATGTCGTACTTGCGCACGCGCCAGAGCAGCAATGCAATGTAGTAAAGCGTCGTCACCACTGTACGCACGTACTTGATCGACTGTAACGATCTCAGGATTCCGGGCAGACGTGGATTGTGTGGCAGAAAACTGATCTGGAGATCCGGCTCCCGTTTCAGTCCCTCCATAAGCCGCACGGCCTGTCGCGATTGGCCGCCCAGAATATCGAGCGACGGCGCGACGATCAGCACGCGAAGCCGGTTTTGTGTTTCCGATGATGACATCAATTTGGATCTACGCCTGACAATCGCGACACCCACGCAGGAGTACTCGTCATCAGCAATTCTGAGTAAAGACCTTCAACGTTCTGAAGTTGCTTCACAGTTGAAAACTTCTCGTTCACGCGCCGGCGGCCCGACTCACCCATCGACCCGGCGCTTTCCTGGTCCAACAATAACGAGATGATGTGCGCGGCCATTTGATCGTCAGCGCCGACAGGCACCAGGTAGCCCGTTTCGCCGTGAATGATCGCTTCTCTCGCGCCGCCAACATCCGTCGCAACCACCGGCCGTCCGGCAGCCATGTACTCGAGAATCGCATTCGAGAAACCTTCGGAGCTCGAGCTCAGCACGCAAACATCGGAGATCGATAGGACCGACCCGACGTCCTCGCACCGGCCGATGAAGAAGGTCCGTTCCTCGATGCCTAGACTGCGCGCCAACTCGCGTGTGGCTTCCATCAACTCACCCTCGCCCGCAATTATAAACGCAGCGTCAGGTACGCTTTCGTACACCCGTTTTGCGGCGCGCAAGAAAGTCGGATGGTCCTTGAAACAGAACGGCTCCGGTCCCCGCACGTGAGCGCGCATGTTTGCCATGATCGTGACAAACCGCGCCTGTTCGGGTAACCCCAGCGCTCGCCTGATCTCCCGTCTGTCCGCCTGCGGCGGTTGCACTCGCGCGACATCGAGCCCGTTGTAAACCGTGCGGACTTTCTGCGCCGGAACGCCTTCGCGAATCAGTTGTTGACGCACGTCCTCGCAATTGGCAACGACCGCGTGGGCCAATCGGTACGCCGCGCGTTCGACAAAGCGCTGAGTGTCCGGACGAACAGCTGATTCTCTGCGCGACGCAATACGCACTGGCACGCGCGCGAGAGCAGCCGCCGCCATCCCGAAGATGTTTGTGTAGAAGTCGTGCGTGTGTACTACGTCAATCTCGTTCTTCTTCAAAAACCGGGCAAAGCGCCGAAGCTGTTGAGCGGCGTGAAAATCGTAAAAACTGTTGAGCCGAAACTCCGGAATGTCCTTCAGACCAAGCCGGTTGATGTCGTCGAGCAGAACGCCTTCGCGTTCCAGGGTCACGACGAACACGTTGCAGCGTCCGCTTTCCAAGAGCAGTCGCGTTAGCTGCACCGCCTGTCGTTCGGATCCGCCTTGATGAAAACTGCCGATCAGTTGTAGCGCGTTGTATCTCAATCTATTTTGCCATGGTGGCCACTGCTGCATCTCGCCAACCTATCGGATGGGCGACCCGAGGCAGTTCTCGACGCATCACGCTATCGAGGTTGCCCGAGCCCCAATCGCCCGACAACGTGATTTCTTCCGGTCGCGCAGTGGAGATCGGCCAACGAAAACTGCCAAACGCTTCGCGCACGATGGGCAGCAGCTGCGGATCGTAACCAAGTAAAAGCGAACCAAACCAATCCATGCAGGCCGCATTGTTTCCTGCGAATAGCAATCCGAGTGGAAGCGGCTGTGGCGACAGTGGTCCATCGCCTTGTCCGGCGACGATCGCATCCGCCACATGGACCACCCGGCGGCGTGGCGTGTCGGACATCGAGCCGTCGGTCTGACCGTAAAGCAGCACGCGATTCAGATCGAGACCGGTACGCCAGATCGTGTCGTTGCCGCTCCACGAACCTTCGATACCTACATTGTCGCCCATCAAATGCAGCACGCGGTTTAGCTGTGTGGCGACGCCACCCCAAACCCGGCCCACCGCGCCGGAGTCGGTCAGGTTTTGTTGGTCGGCTGCGTACTCCAGCATGCGTTTGACGCGAGAGTTTCCCGGATAACAGTCGCCGCCGAGATCCGCGCCACCTATGCGATGATGCGGCAAGTATTCCTTGTTGCCGTTGATACCGATCAGGTTCTTAAGCGCGCAGGTGATTCCAGCCTTCTTGTGCGTCTTGAGTTTCGGCAAGTTGACAACTACGTCCGCCTCCAGCACTTCGCGGGCGACGAGATAGCGATGCCGGCCCTTCCCGTGCGTCTTCGCCATCAAACGCGGGTCGTAACAGGTAACCCGAAAGTCGTCTTTCTCGTCGGTAATCGGTTCCAGCAAACTTTCAGAGGCAAGATCGAACAGCACAAAGTTCTCTTCCGGAAGTTTATTCTCTTCGGCAACGCGAACTCCGTTGACGTACTGCGCAATGGTCCGGCGAAAGTCTTTCACCCCCTGAAAACGAGAATCCGCTTTCTGCGCGATTTCCGCCCATGTCCCGAGCCCCGTCGTTGCGAGCAGCGCGTCGAAATCACACGTTTGAATCGGCGCATCGCCTACAACGACTTCGGCAGCATCAGTTTGTAAGGCAGCATTCACGACTGCTCTCACAACCGACTGGTGCGTGATCATCGGATCCATGCCGCCATTGCTTTGATTGTGATCCAGTACGAAGTTTGGCTTGATCAGCACGCGCGCGCCCGGTGGAATGAGATCTCCCAGCGGGCCTTTGCCTTCAGTTGCCCAGCCCACGGACGAGCACAGGCGTTTGAGGGCACGCGCCATCGTGGCGCCATCGTCTTCGCGATACGCGTCAGCCGGCGTCTCCACCAGTGCCAGGTTGGAGGCAAAGTTTGTATTCATGCACCCGCCTCACTAATCACCGGCCGCCACTTGTTCGACGTAGTACGGACCACCGCTTCCTTCAATTCAATAGTAATTGGCAGACCAGGCAAGTTTGCTTTTAGAGTTTCTTCGATCTCACGCCGGTTGTCGTCGTTGAACCCTTGCTGCGGCACGATCTGAAGCTCTACCGAAAAGTCTCGCCGCTGTCGGAATAAAAACTCGCGCACCGGAAAATCCTTCATCAAGTGCGGTACTTCCTGTCCGGCAACCCAACGCCCGTCCGGCATTGCGATGCGGTCTAGGACGCGGCCCAACACTTCAGACAAAATGAATATTGGATGTCCAGGTTTGCTGCCGGCCGAAAAACGCCCAATGTCGCCGATGCGGTAACGAATCATGGGCATCGCGTCGGCGTGAAGTTTCGTCACCAAAATCGGTGACTCTGCTTCCGGCAGTTCGGGTTCGACCATCGTGTACGACCAATCCAGGGTGAAATCGAGCGCGTCCGGATCGAGTTGCACGCCGAGACAACCCGCGTCGCGCGATCCGTATCGCTCGTGTACGGGACGACCGAACGCTTCTTCGATCAACGTTCTGTGCCTGGACCAAAGTTTCTCAGCGCCCGTAATCAAACAGCGCGTTGGGTAGCTCGGTTTATAACCGCGGCTGAGTATGTACTCGGCCAGATAACCGAGCGGACTGGCGTAGGCGATGATGCAAGCCGGTTTGAAACGTTCGAGCTCCTGGTGATAATGCTCGAGAATCGTTGGTGACAACCGCAATGAATCAAACCAGCGAGTATTGGAAACAAACGCCTGATAACGATCGCGAAGACTGTCTGTCGCCTTGGGATCGAGATGATGTCCCCAAATCAGTGCCGTGCGACTTCCTTCAGGAACACCGAGCGTTTCGAAGAAGTGCTCCATGCCACTGTCACGCCAGCCACGTTCTTCTGGTCCCAACCAGATCTCGGTGGGCACGCCGGTGGAGCCGCCAGTTCTGTCTCTTTGCCGTTGGTGAGATGGAACAGACGAGGAGAGCAGCTTTGGTCCAGCTTCCTGAATGTCTTCGCGGTTCAGAATCGGAAACCGTGAGAAGTCGTCGAACGTGAAGTCGGCGTAGACGTCGATGTTATTTCGATCGTAAAGCTCACGATAAAAAACTGTCTCTTCGTAAGCCTGGCGAACAATGCTGCGCAACCGCTCTTCAGTCCAGCGCAGGCGTTGTTGGTCGTCCCACGTAGCAGTCTCACGACGAAAGCGCAGACCTTCGTTGAAAGCTTGTTGCGTTGGTCGTGTGGCTGGACGGGTGGACCGTTGCAGACGTGAAAACGGCGTCAGCAAATGAAGTGACAAACTGTCATGAATCCCGCCGATCAAATCCATTTCACACCTGAGCCGTTTCCGGTGCCGCAGCTGTGTCACCACCAATCAATCTCTGCGTCTTCTTGGAAAACGGCCTCTCCCAACGCTCCCGCGCAAATCCATCTGCGGGTGGGAACTTCAATATGTAGATTCGGTGCAACGCGACCGCATAGCCTACGAGATAGTAGATGTACCACTGGTACGCGACTGCACCAAAGAAGCTGCTGAACATGAACCCAACAATCGAGGCTTGGAACCCAATCGCCAGGTAGTGCAACGTCCTTTGATCCCGACTCGTATCGGTTTCCCTTTCGATCAACCGCATCCGTCGAATCGGATGGACCAGAAACAGGATGTAAACAACCATTGCGGCCAGTCCCATCTCCGCGCCCACCTGCGTATAAGCGTTGTGCGTTTCCAGATTCCGCGGAGCTTTGTGACGGAAATTCCCTATGCCGACGCCGAAAACCGGATATCTGAGTGCCACCCACACGGAACGTTTGAGCACTTCGGTGCGCTGGCTCGCCGACCCGGTTATGTCCGCTGCGGAATTGAAAATCGTCGAGAGCCGGCTTGAGAAAGCGCCGGGTGCAAGAGTCAAAAACAAGATGACGGCAAACACGAGTGCTCCGGTCGTTGCCACACGGTTCTTCTTTCCTAACCTTCGCACCAGCACGACGCTCGCCGCTACCAGTCCGATGAACCCGCCGCGCGAGAAAGTCACAACCACGGCGCCAACCATCAACCCCGTGATTCCGAAGTAGACCAGCTTCTTCAGCGGATTACGACCGCTAAGTCCCAACGCTACCGCGATCGGGATCATCGTCACGAGGTGCAACGCGAGGTCGTTCGAATTTTCAAACAAGCCCTTGATCCGGCCGACGATGCGCCGCGTCTCCATGTCTCCGATCTGAAAAACGCCCATTCGATAATCGTTGATGGCGCTTATGCTCAGATAAACACTGACGGCAATCACCAAGAGGATCAGCATCTTCAACCGCAACTCCGTACGCACGACGTTGACGATCACGACGAAGATCAAGAGCGTCTTCACCAATACCTCGCTGAAGGTTTTCCACGCGCCTGCCGGATCATCTGCCAACGGCATCGACAACAGCGCTGCGAGTCCCAGCAACAGGACGAGATTGATCTCTCTTGGTCGTGCCGTGAGGTTTCCTTCAAGGCTGAGCTGTGTACCGAAGCACAGGGCAAGCGTGATCATGCCGGTGTAAAAAGCCATGGACATGAACGACGAAAGCGCGGGAACAAGCTCGTACGGTCTCAGGTAGAGAACGATGCTGAAAACGAACAGTGCGGCAAAGCTGAGTGAGTGTCCCCGGCGGCGAATCCAGTTGCTTGCGCCCCCAATTAACAAAGAACCGCCGTCACGCGGTTCACGCGCCTCAACGGTAGGCGCGGCAGCGGGAGCGGGAATATATGCCGGGTCGTCGAAGTGTTTGAGCTTTCCTGATCTTGGCCATGCTTCGATATCGGCCGCACTTTCCCGGTCGCGACCCCCACGGCCCGGAAAGACGCCTTCATAATCGAATGCTTCAGGTTTCAAAGGCATAGAAAAGCACGAGCTTACGGTTGTGCAACCACGCAGTAGAGCTTGCCGACTTTCGTGATCGTGTGACGACTGAAGCCGGCCTCTTTCATCAGTTTGTTAATGCGCGCGGCGCTGTAGAAGTAAACGTCGCAGCCTTTAAGGGTTAAGCGCACTTTGCGCACCGGCGCGCGCCAGGTAAACAACCTCGGAAACGCCATGATTGCCTTGTCAGTGCTTACTTCTCGCATCTTCGTGAGCACCGGCAGTGGATTCTTGATGTAGTCGAAAAGCCCGATACCAAAACTAACGTCGAACTTCTCTTTGGGTTTGTACTCCAGCAAATCAGTCTGGATGAAGGTGCAACGATCAGACAGGTTCTGGTCTTCGCTCGACTTCTTGCACAGTCCGATCATCACTTCCGAAATGTCGATACCAACGACCTTCGCGGCGCCCCTGCGTGCAAGCTCGAGCGAATAGAGCGCATTGCCGCAACCGACATCAAGAAACGTCCGGCCTTTGATCGGTTCACAGTTCGCAATCGTGAACTGGAAGCGCTCGTACATGTCTTTGCGGAAGATCTGGTCGAGCGTGTTGGAAAACTTCGATTTGCGATGCGTGTAAATCTTTTGGAAAGCATCAGCCTCACTGTTCCAGAACGCACGCTGGGCCTGAATTTCGTTGCTCAAATTTGAAGTACCTCTCTAACCGTGGTGAATTGGAAATCGTTGACCAGCCGACCTAAACGCCGCTCCGTTTGATCTAAATTGCGATAGTGACGGAACTTTTGAGAACGCGACAAATTTTTTATCCGCGGCTGTTCGGGATCGAGTTCCCAGGGATGCAGGTAAAACACAACCGCGCGCCCCTGTTCGTTCACTTTTCGCATGCAGTAGCGCGTGTAGGTGTAAGGAAACAGACGGAAGTAACCGCCGCCACAGAACGGAAACCGACGTCCGAACATCTCCAGCACGCTCATCGGAAACTCGTAAAGCTTGTCCGTGATTTTGTACGGACTCAACGGAGCGTCGGCAATGCCGTAGTCGGGATGAAAGCCGACCGGAAAGACTGACGAGTCATATTGAAAACCATATTTTTCGAGAATCGGAAGCGCCCACACTTTCGTCGCGTTCACCATCGAGAACGAGGGCGCGCGGAATCCGATCGGCCGCGACTTGATACCCGTTCTCGCAATCGCTTCGAGAGCCTTGCCCAGGTCCTCGTCAAACTCCTCGGGCGTGATCTCTGTCAGCAGCAGGTGGTTGTAACCGTGCACGCCGATCTCATGACCGCGCGCTTCAATATCGCGAATAAGGTCCGGTGCGCGATCAGCAACCCAACCAAGAATGAAGAACGTGGCGCGCACGTTATGACGGTCGAGCAGGTCGAGTATGCGAGTCGTATTCGCGCGCACACGCAGATCGCACTTGTCCCAGTCGTCGCGCTTGATCGCCTGGGCGAGATTTTTTACGCAGAACCAGTCTTCCAGATCTATCGACAGAGCATTCTTCATTCTGTTTATTCGCGGCTCGGTTCCCAGCGCGTATACCTTTCACCAGTCAAAAACTTAACGAACGCGATCAAGGATGCCAGATTAGTGATCACGAAATACTGCGGCAATGCCAGCAAACTGAACGTCACACCCATTCTCTCAAGTGCCCACGAGACCAGCGCCGCCAGGTAAAACGCGACCTGCATAACGAACACGACCGCATAGAAGGCGGTGTGCCTAGCTAGAAACGCAGAGGCAATAAAGATCGCGATTAGAAACACGGGAACCAGGTAACGCATCAACTTATGTGACCATAATTGGACCGCGTAAAACCCGCTTCGGAACGGATTCAGTACACTACGGTTTCGCCACAGGTCCGAGAAAGTTTGGGAGATGATTCGAACGCGTGCCGCCAATTCCTTTTTCGCCTGGCGGTTCGGTTCTTCCGTACAAACCGCCTCAGGAACGTAGACCGCCCGCAAGCCCTGTTCCACCATCGTCGTTGCAATGATGAAATCGCTGCAAGCTTCGTTATAGAGCGGAATATAAGCCGATGCACGCACAGCGTACATGCAGCCGCAAACGCCGATTAGCGAGCAGACCGTGCTCTCGTGCCTCTTCAAAAAGAACTCATAGTTCCAATATGACTGAGTGCCGGTACCGACGCTCGAGTCTTTTTCATCCTGGTAGATCACGCGTCCCGTAACGCAACCGACGCTCTTGTCGGCAAAGGCCGGAACCATCAAGCGTAATACGTCGGGACGGTAATGCGTAGTCGCGTCGGAGAACACGATGATCTCGCCCCGGGCTTTGGTTACGGCAGCGTTCTGGGCGGCGGTTTTGCCGTGTCGCTCTTCCTGGCGGTGAAGTCGAACACCGCGGGGAGCAAAACTGCGCGCGATCTCATCGGTGCGATCGGACGAGCAGTCGGACGTTACGATGATCTCGAGATGCGACGGGGGGTAATCGAGCGCGAGTGTGTTTTCAAGCTTGGCGGCGAGGTCGCGTTCCTCGTTATAAGCCGCGATGATGACGGTAACCGACGGGATCCAATGGCCGCTTTTTACCGGTTTCGGCCGGATCCGGCTAAGCAGAAGGAGCAGGAGGGGATAGCCAACGTAGGCATATCCAATCGCTGCCACACTCAACCAAAAGATTGCCTCCAACACCCGCACTCCTTCTTAAACTCGGCGACAATTATCCGTGTTTCCTGTAAACCCGGCAAATACTATGTTCGCCCCAACAAAAACAAAGCTGCGGCGCATTAGCGCAGCAGCCCTCAAAAACCACTAATACACACGAATTGTGGCTAAACCGCTACTTCTTTCTCCTCGATCTCAAAAAACAGGGTTTTGACGTGCTCCCGAAGTGCCAGCTCAAACTGCTTCGCCTCTTCCACTTCGCAAAAGGACAGCGCCCTCAACTCCTGTTCGATGCGCCGGCGATAGTCTGACACCAATGAATCAGAAACGCCTAATGCAGCCGCAACTTCCAATTGCGTCGAATGATCCGGACTCAAGTAGCAAAACCAGAGCACCCCGATTATCCGGTTGTATTGCTTCACTTTCCCCCGGACAGCCTCGTTCAAACTCGCCATAAACTGGTCTACATACCCGGCCGCTTCGCGCTCCGACTCGCGGCGCAAAAGGCCTTCTTCGGGGTTCTCGCGCTTGTCGACCGGCTCGTAACTATTGCTGTTTTCGTTGTCGCTGTCGTCGCCGTCAAGGGGGACCAGATAGATGTCCATTACGGGCAGGCGCGACATCACGAGGCTTCGCAGCGTGCGCACGTCAACCGGCGAATCCACCGCGTCCAGCACTGAAACAATCAGGTCTTCGAGGTCCGGATTGCTGATGACGACCTGCGAATCGCCCGTGCAGCCAACCATGCGTGTGTCTCGTTGCCGGACCGGAATTATCTGCACGCGCTGTTCGACATCATGTGCGCCGCGGCGCGATTTGTCGTCGTGCCACTCGCTCAGTCCGTAGACCCGATCGGCCAAACGGCGATGCGGCTCGTCGTCTACTCCGCTCGAATCAAAACGGCGGAAATTCGGGCTTGACTGGATCAGCGTCGAGATGCGGCGGGCCAGCCGGTAACTCTCGGGATGGCGTTTACGCAGTTCGGCTGTCAGGAGGTTGGTTAGTTCGATCTGGCTGATCTCGCACTCGATCTCGTAATCAGCCATCCCGGTGTCGAGATAGTGTTCAAAGCGATTCTTGCTGAGGAGTTGGACAAAGAGTTCCTGTGTGAGATCGGTGTACGCCGCGCCTGCACCTTCTTCGATGAGCAATCCGGCGCTGCGGGAAGCGCGCACCAAGGGATGGTGCGAGACGATGCGATGCAGGTCGGTCCAGAGTCGATTGACGTCCGAGGACCGCAGACTGTCGACCCACTTGCCGCTCTTCGCCGCGCGCTCGGCGCGACGCGTCTTTGCCGGTGGGCGTTTCACGCCCGAGGCTGCTGACGCTGATTTTTCGGAATCTTCACTTATCGATTTCACGATTTATCCGTGGGCCCTATTTGTCTTTTGGTTCAGAGATAGAGGTATTTCCCGAATCTTGCCGGTTGGAACTTGCAGAGGTGATTTTTTGTCCGCGAATGAGCGGGTATTGGTGTTTCCTGGAGACGTCAGAGACCGGGTTGGCTCATGACCGACGCGACACATCGTACCAGCAATTTAAAGAACGAGCAACAAGTTTTTACACTCCGTGCGAGGCGGAAAAAAGCTGAGGAAAATTGAGCAAAAGTGCTGGAACGAGGGCCCGATTCGGCGTATCTGTAGGGATGAAACACCCGGAAAGAAATGAACCGCTCACAACCACAGCTCACATTCAGAAAAACGGCCGCCTGTCCTGCGTCGACGACCCTGCTTTCGTTTCGCGCCCAACGGCTCTCGCCGATGGTCGGAACGCTGGTGAGGCAGCATCTTGAATCGTGCGAATTTTGTAGCGCCGAACTACAGATCCTCGCCTATCACCGAGCGGAACGCGGAACTTTTACGGTGCCTGAGATCCCCACAAACCTCCGGATCCTGGCCGAGTCGATCCTCGGCGAACACGTAAAAACACGGGCTTAGTTGTAGAGCGACTCGATGACGTCGTTGAAGCGCTCGTCGATGACGCGGCGTTTTACTTTTAGTGTGGGGGTTAGTTCGCCGCCGTCGATGGTGAATTCGTCGGGCAGGAGGGCGACGCGGCGGATGCGTTCGTAGTCGGCGAGCGAAGACGTGAGTGAGGCGATGTCCTTCTGCACGATCTTCACGGCCGCCGGATGTTTTGACAGGGCAGCATGATCCTTCGGAATGTCGTTTTCTTCACCTGCTTCGGCAAGCGCCTCCTTCAGATTTTCCCAATCAGGCACTATCAAGGCCACCGGCTGTTTCCGACCAGCCCCGACCACGACTACCTGAGTCACAAACTCGCTCTGCTTCAGCAAGCTTTCGATCAACTGCGGCGCAACATATTTTCCGTTGGAGAGCTTAAAAAGGTCTTTCTTGCGATCCGTGATGTAGAGCCGGCCCTGTTTGTCCATGTGGCCGACGTCGCCCGTATAAAACCAACCGTCCTTGATGACCTCCGCAGTCGCTTCCGGCTGGCCGTAATACCCGCGCATAACGTTTGGACCACGCACCAGAATCTCGCCGTCCTCAGCGATCTTCAGCTCGATCCCATCGAACGGAATGCCCACCGACCCAACATGATTATTCTCCGGTCGATTCGCACAGACGATGCAAGTTTCGGTGGCTCCATATCCCTGAAGAATAGGAATTCCGGCAGCGAGGTACGCATACGAGAGCGCCGGCGAGAGAGGCGCTCCACCGGAAACGAAATACCGCAAGCGCCCGCCAACACCCTCACGCCACTTTGAAAACACGAGCTTGCTGGCCAGCCCCTGCTTCAAACGCAATTGCGGCGAGATCCAGCGCCGTTTGTCTTTCAGTTCACCATAACGCTGGCCCACTTCGAGCGATCTCATGAAGACCGACTTCTTGAATCCTTTTTCGGCCATTCCCTTCTTGATGATGCGGTGATAGACCTTCTCAAACAGACGCGGCACGGCTGTCATGATCGTCGGCGCAACTTCGCGCAGGTTCTCGCCCACCTGATCGAACGACGCCGTGTAATGAACAGAAACCCCGCAGTAGCAGAATACATAAAAACCCGTGCGTTCGAAGATGTGCGACAACGGCAGCACTGATAACGCCACATCGGTCGATTCGATCGGCAGGCCCTTCCCGATCGATTGCACGTTTGACATGAAATTGTTGTGCGTCAACATCACGCCTTTCGGTTCGCCTGTTGTGCCTGAGGTGTAAATAATCGTTGCCAGATCTTCGGGCCTAACAGCGCGAAGATACGCGTCAAAAGCTCCCGGACGTTCAGTGGCAAGCTCCTTACCGTTTTGCTCCAGCTGTTTGAGGCCGATTGCACGATCGATGTCTTCCGTCACTTCGGAATCGAAGAAGATCAGGTGTTCGAGCTGCCGGTTTGACAGCGCCGGTTGCGCGTGTTTGTACAACCGGCGGTTTGAAATGAATATGGCTTTTGCACCCGAGTCGGTGAGGATGTACTCGATCTGGTCCACTGCCTGAGTAGTGTAGATAGGGACGTTGATCGCGCCGAGACTCAGTATCGCGAGATCGACGATGGACCACTCGGGCCTGTTCTCTGACAAAAGCGCGATCCGATCTCCCGGACGAATACCCGCCGCGGCCAGTCCGAGCGCGACGTTCGTGACCCGTTCAACAAACGCCTGCGCCGAGATGGGATACCATTCACCGTCCGCGCGGTAGTTGAAGGCGTCAGTCTTACCATACCTCAGCACAGCGTTCAGAACGATGCCGGGCAAAGAAGATGCTTCTTTGGAAGTCGAATCGGAGATACGTGCAGTTTTGGCAGCCATAGTCGTTTGTAAACGCGAATTACTCGCTCGAGTCTGAGCTTGACGACTCGCGCGATTCTGACCTTGACGACGACTTGCGGCGTCGCTTTCTGCGCGGCGCGTCTTCGACACGGCCATTCAACGTCGCCATCGCGGCCAGCACTAAAAAGAGTAACGCGTTCGATGTCGTGTGTAACGTGAAGTCGAAAAAGCTGTGTACGAGGACAGCAAAACATCCGCCCAACGATGCGAGCGCGACGCCCCGGCGAAAATCATCACTCGATTGCGCCCGCACAAAAGCCCGATAAAACAGCAACCCGACGAACGCCAGCGCCAGCGCCGCGCCGATCATTCCGCCGTCGGACAGCACCTGGAGGTAATCATTGTGCGCCTGTTCGAGTCGAAACAATCCGTTTCGCGTATCGAATTTAGTGTAGACAACACCGAATGCGCCGAGCCCGGTTCCAATCAGCGGATGTGCCTTGATGATTTGTAGGGTGACAGACCAGAAGTGTGAGCGGCCAGTCGTCGGATCGTTGGTATTAACGCTGTCGACGATCAACCGATTAAGGGACATCTCACCACCCAATGACAGTACGCCAATGAACAGACCAACGAGCAACACTGCTGCCAAACCAAGCCGCACGCCCACTGCTTTAAGCCGGCTCTTTCGCCGATGTCGTTCCTCGGAGTGCTTCCGGAAGATGGCCGTCACGATAACGAAAAACATGATCTCCGCAACCAAACTGATGATGCCGCCGCGTGATGCAGTCATCACGAGCGCGACGCCCATCAATCCGGCGATGAAGATAAACAGAAGTCGTTTTTCCTTATCAACTGCGCCCGCAAAGAGCAGTCCCAGAGGCAAGGCAATAGTCAGTTCCATGTAACCGGCGAAATGGTGCCGGTTGATGAATGGACCAAACGCGGTGCTCTGATTGAGCTCACGCATCCAGTAGACCTTCGTCGGACTGGTGAACGACTGCGTCAGACCGAAGATCGCGAGCAGGAAGCCGAAGATCATGATCGTTCGCACCATCAGATGCAGACGATGCGGTGTGTCGATAAACACGAGGGTCGCGGAAAAGTAAATTAGCAGCGTTGCAAACTGCACGAGGACGAGCCGCGTCGCCTGCGGATCAAACGTCAACGTGTTCGACAGTCCCAAAGCCAACGCCGCTTCATTAGCCACATCACGCATAGGCAGTAGCTGTACCAAACCAAGCACAAGAGCGCCGAGCAATGGAAGCTGCAGCAGGTTACGACTGACGCGCAGGGTTCCGAGACTCCACGCGTCCAGCACCCAAAGGACCAGGATCGTCAGTCCACCGAGATTGAAAAGTCCAAGAGACCAGTAATGCACCGTGCCGTACGCCATCGTCGAGATCACGATGGCGAGACAGATCACGAGGAAGGCAAACCGGCTCGCGAGCGTGTGCCGGATGCGATACACGTCGCGTTCCTGCGAACTTCTGGCGGGCAATGGTTGAGCCGCCGGAACCGCCAGCACGCTAACGTCGTCGTTTGAAACTGAAGTCGTCATACCAAATCGAACCAAAGATCGGACAGATCGGGGTTTCCTCGTCGCTGCATTTCTGGCGGACGACCTTGAGCATTACTGCTTCCGTCTTCTCCGTAGTCTGGAAAGAAAGCCCCACGCGGGTCCACTGAGTGCTGCCACTCGGCGCCTGCGGCGAACTCGCCAGTAGCTGGGCGCTGTACGCGTCGATGACCTGGACCATCGGCGCGCTTCCCGATTCCAGTTTGTCCGTCGTGAAGTAGTATTCGAAGTCGTATTCGCTGTTTGGCACGACGGGAACGAGTTGCGAAATATCCAACCTTTCGAGATTTGAGCGGACTTGAAAAACCAGGCGCAAGCTGCGGGCGCCCACGTTGCTCTTGGTTGGATCGATACCGATCTGAAGCTGCGGCGCGGGCTTTACCTGCCAGGCAAACACCATTTCCGTACCATAGTTGATCGCATCCTCGAAACTTCCGTCGAACACCTGACCGAGTTCCGCGCGATATCGCTCGTTAGGTGCGATGTCGTTCCAGATTCTCATTGCGTTGTGATACTGCCTGACGGTTAGGAACTTGGCGACCATCGAGTTGCCAATTTCGCGATTCGTCTTCTTTTCTTCTTGTGAAAGACTGTCCCACACGCGCAGGCCGTCCTCATGCCGTTGCTGATTGAGCAGATAAAGCGCGAAGCGGGCCCTTCTCTCCGAACCTTCACCCATAGCGGTTTTTAGAGCTTCAAGGTTGTCGCTGTAGATCGCCCAGAGAAAGTTGAACTGCTGCGGTTCGAGCTCAGGGTCTGCTTCCGCCGCAAGGCGCAATTCTTTGAACGCCTCTTCATAGCGGCCACTACGAAGCAGAAGGTTGCCGAGATACCAACGCGGGTACGCATACGACGGAGCGAGCGCCACGGCCCGTCTCAACGCCTGCTCGCCTTTTGCACTGGCGCCTATCTGCTCTTGCGCGGTGCCGAGCGCCATCCAGAAACGATAGTCGTTTGGCGAGAGGCTCACAGCGCGTTCGTATTCCGCGATCGCATGGGCCTGTTGGTCCAGCGGCAACAGCTTTTGTGAAACTTGAGCGAGGCGCCAGTGAGTTAAAGGATCTTTTGGCGCAAACTCGACCGCCATTTGCGCAACTTTAAAATCCGTAGGCGCGGGGTTGAAATACTCGGCGAGCGTGTTGCCGATGTACCACCGCACGGCAAAGTACGACCAAACTGTCGCGCCAAGCAGCAGCAGGATCAACACGACCCGCACTACAGGCTTGCGAACGTCTACGTGTACTAGTTCCCCGGGCATACGTGTGAATCCGTGGCTAAAAATCCGTGTTCAAAAATCCGTCTTTAAGATCTTCGATTGTGATCCGCATTCGTTTGACCGCGATCTCGCGATCGGCGCAACTGCGCACCACTTCCTGAATCCGTTCGTCAGTCATCTTCAAACTCGAAATCACAACTTCATGGACGTTGTGCTGTGCGCACACTGACGCGAGGTCGCCGTTACCACCAAACACTCGCAATCCGTGAATCACTTTTCCATTCTTCGCCGGATCGTCGTCGAGAAAACCAACCGGGGAGAGATTCAGTTCACGATTGTTTCGCAACTCACGCAGCAAGAGCTCGCCCCCGTCACCGGCCCCGTAAATCAAAACGCGACGCCCATCTTGCGTTCTAACCGCCGGCAATACCTGTCGAAACAACCTGAACGCCATCCGGCTTCCCGCCAGCAGCAGGAACATCAGCACGGCGTCGATGGCAAACACAGTCCGCGAGAATCCCTCGAAACGAAACACAAACAGTACAACCAACACACTCGCCACCGAGCTGACCGCGACCGCTTTCCCGAACACGACCATATCGCTCATGCCCGTGTAGCGCCAAAGTCCTCGGTACACCCCCATTACTAGAAACACGGACATTTTCATGAACACCAACACCGGCAGCGTGCGGATAAACAGGTTCCAAGCCGGACTCGTCGGCGGGAACTTAACTGCGTAGGCGATCCAGTACGACAGGATGACGAGCACCACGTCGAGCAATACTTCGAAGATGCGTCGTTTGTAAGAAACGTCGACGAGAAACGTGTAAAGCGGCTTTTCTTTGAGCGCCGCCGCGGCTTCGCTCTCGTCGTAGACTTTCACTCCCGCGAGATAGACGCCAACCAGGGTCAGCAGGATCGTAAACCCAGCAATCGCCGCGAGACTCACGTCAAGCCGCGCCCGTTGGACCAGGATCGCCAACACACCAGACAGTCCGGCAAAGCCCCAGAGCATCAGCACCGCGTGACGTTCAGACATTCCAAGCGCGACGAGTCGGTGCGAAGTGTGATCGCGCCCGCCAACCGAGGCTGATCGGCCCGAAAGTTTCCGGAGCACAGTGACGAAAGTCGTATCGAAAATCGGAATGAACAGGACAAGGATGGGAACCGCCAGCACCGGCAGGAAACTGCGCGATCGTCCGCCACTTACGTTGATCAGCGCCGAGCTCGCGAGGAAGAATCCGACGAACATCGAACCACAGTCGCCCATAAAGATCGACGCGGGATTCGAGTTGTAAACGAGAAACCCCAGCAGAGCGCCGGCGAAGATGAGCATTACGAGCGCTTCCGCATATTGCCCGGTGTTCAAAAAACTAAGCGCCAGGAATGCCGCGGCGATCACCGCGATGCCACTTGCGAGGCCGTCCATGTTGTCGAGCAGGTTGATCGCGTTAGTGATGCCGATCAGCCAGAAGATCGCCAGCGCCATGTTCAGCAGCACTGAACCAGTCCAGGGCAGCGACAGTCCGTAATAAACGACGTACGCGGCGCCCATCACCTGCCCGATCAGTTTCTGATATGGCTTGATGTGCAACACGTCGTCGATAAGACCGACGATGAAGAGGAACGTGCTGGCCAGCAGAATGAACTTGCCGTAGGTGGTTCCGGAGATGAAAACGAAGTAGGTGATGATCACCGACAGCCAGATTGCAGTACCACCGAGCATGGCAGTCGGTTTTTTGTGCCAGCGATCACTCTTTGGCGCCGCCACGAAGCCGTAACGCCTTGCGAAAGAGCGCACCAGTGGCGTCAGCAGCAGCGCGAGAATAAATGACGCGGCAACAGCCAGCAGCGTCCGCGGGCTAAAAGGCATGTTCATTATGACGAGGTCTTACCCACAATAGGGCGCAAAAGTGCACATAAGGGCAAAGAAAGAGTCTTCGTGGTTCTTTTGCCTTTTTGAGGTTCACTTTTGGGCTCACTTCTGACGACCGCTCTGATAGTCGATCACAGTTTTGAGAATGCCGTCCAAATGCATCTCGGGCCGGAAGCCAACCAGGCCGCTCACCTTCGAAATGTCCGGAACGCGTCGCGGCATGTCTTCAAATCCTTCCTCGTAAGCTTCGTCGTAAGGGATAAACACGATCTCCGAATCTGATTGCGTCAGATCTTTTACACGTTGCGCAAGGTCAAGTATCGAAATTTCCTGGTTGGAACCAATGTTGAAAACCTGACCGACGGCGTCCTCATGGTCCATCAGTTTCACGAGGGCGCCGACAACGTCGCCAACGTAACCGAAACAACGACTCTGGTTGCCGTCGCCGTACACCGTAATCGATCGCCCGGAGAGAGCCTGTTTAACGAACGTCGGGATAACCATCCCGTACTGACCGGTCTGTCGTGGCCCGACCGTATTGAACAAACGCACGATAATGGTCGGCAGTTTTTTCTCGCGCCAGTATGCGAGCGCCAGAAACTCGTCGATCGCTTTCGAACAAGCGTAACTCCAACGGCCTTTCGTCGTTGCCCCCATCACCAGGTTTCCGTCTTCGCGAAAAGGCACGTCAGTGCTGAGCCCGTAAACTTCCGAAGTTGAGGCCACGAGCACTTTCTTCTTCTTCTTATTCGCGAGCGACAAGACAACTTCAGTCCCACGCACGTTCGTTTCGATCGTCCGCACCGGACTCTCGACGATCAACTTCACACCGACCGCGGCCGCGAGATGAAAAATAACGTCGCATTGGTCGACTAATTCCGCCGTTACCGGCTGATTGTGGACCGAGTCAATGGTGTAGTGAAAAAGCGAGTGGCCCTTGAGATGTTGAATGTTCTCGATCTTGCCCGTCGACAGGTCGTCGATGACGTAGACGTGATCCCCGCGTTTTACATAAGCGTCGGCCAGATGTGATCCGATGAAACCCGCGCCTCCGGTGATGAGTACTCGCAAGCGTTATGCTCCTTATCATTCATTGATCCGTGTTGTCGGCACGCCAGACAGAACACGGACGTCTGAAACCTTCTCCTGGTTCAGTAACTCGCCATAAAGGCGTTTGATGTCTTCAACCAATCGTTCTTTTCGATAGACACGTTCCACGAATTCGAGCCCGCGGGCGCCGAGATCTTTTTGCAACTGTCTATCAGCCGCCAGCTTGCTCAGGGCAGTTGCAAACGCCTCTTCGTTGCCGCTGGGAACAAGAATGCCACGTTCGTCACCGAGAAGATCGACGACTCCGCCGACGCTGGTCGCAACTATCGGCCGCGCGTTCGCCATCGCTTCGATTAATGTCAGAGGTGTTCCTTCATTTAGTGAAGTTAAGGCAACGATGTCCAGTGCCGGATAGAAGTATTCCGGATCTTTTCGACTTCCGGCAAAGATCACTCTTGACTCCAAACCCAACGACCGCGCCTGCTCTTCAAGATTCTGCCGAAGTGCGCCGTCGCCAATGACCACAAACCGCAGCGTGGATTGATCCTTTAGACGAGCGACGCTTTTCAGGAACATCTGGTGGTTCTTGATCTCGGTCAGACGTCCAACGATACCGACGAGAATCGTTTCTTCGTCAATCTCCAACTGTTCCCGAAACCGGGTGCGTCGCGAAGCGCGATCGCCAAACACGCCCAAATCAAGACCCAGCGGAATGACTTTGAACTGCCCCGGTCGCCCGACACGGAAGTCGTTGCCAATCTCCGCACGTTGTTGCGCGCTGACGACAATCAATCGATCGGTCACCAACGAGGCCAACAATCGCTCGACTGCGAGAAACATCCGCGTCCGGCCGCGCCCATAATAACTATGAAAAACGTGGCCGTGATAAGTGTGCACAAACTTGCACGTGCGGGGCCGACCGATCAGCGTGCCCGGTGTCAGCCAGCGATAAAGAAACCCGGCGACTCGGCCAACCGTTCCCGCCTTGGCCGTATGCGTATGAATGATGTCCGGCCGCTCGCGGAGAAATAGACGGAAAAGTTTCCAGACAGTGACCGCATCGTTCCACGAGATTTCGCGGCTCATTTCTGGAATGTAGAGCGGCGTCACTCCCGCCTCGGCCGCGAAATAGCCCATGTCTTCTTCACCCGGCGGAACAGAGCCCGCAACCAGCAACGAGCGGTAATTCTCATCCTGCAAACCATTGGTCAACCAGACGACGTGCTTCGCCGGCCCGCCAACATTCAGGCGGGCGATGATTCTTACAATCCGTGTTTGGTTTGACCGGCTTCTCAAAAACGCCTTCCTATCAGCTCAGTTAGCGACCAATGGGAACGCGGACTCAAACAATCAACTCAGGCGTTCGCGTTGGTCGACATCTTGTTTGCGCCTGTTTCCGCCACCAGGTTCGACGCACGCAACAAGCTCTCGAATGTGCCGGCGTCGGTCCACCAGCCATCGAGTTCTTCCCACGTCATCTGGTTGCGCGCGATGTAAGCGTTATTGACGTCAGTGATCTCGAGTTCGCCGCGTCCCGACGGTATCAGCGAACGAATGATGTCGTAGACCCTCGCGTCGTACATGTAAATTCCGATCACCGCGTAATCCGATTGCGGGACCGACGGTTTCTCGTCTATGCGAACCACCTTATTGCCATCGAGACGAGGCACACCGAAACGTTGCGGGTCGGGAACTTTCTTGAGGATAATCTTCGCACCGCCACCTTGCTTGTCATAAGTGTTGACGGCGGAAAGTATGTTGCCCTCGATAATGTTATCGCCGAGAACTACGCAAACGGGTTCGTCGGCTGCGAAGTGTTCGACGAGCGAAAGCGCGTCGGCGATCCCACCCTCGCCTTCCTGATAAGTGTAATTCAGGTGTTTGAGTCCGAATGCCTTGCCGTTACCGAGCAGGCGCAGGAACTCGCCGGCTGAACTGCCGCCCGTCACCACCATGATGTCCGTAATGCCTGCGTTGACGAGTGTCTGAATGGGGTAATAGATCATCGGCTGATTGAAAACAGGCAGCAGATGTTTGTTGGTTACGGAGGTAAGCGGACGCAATCGCGTTCCCAAACCTCCGGCTAGCACTACGCCTTTCAACGTTGTCCTCCCGATCAGTTGACTTTAAATCCGTGTTTTCACTTAACGGCAAATACCTTCAATGAATCACCCAGGCGACTGAGGTTGAGAAAGCTGTTCACGGTGTTTTTCAACACCCGTCGCGAACGACTCTTCATCATCGATTCGTTCAACCGATAACTCGTCGTCACTCGATCAAAATGCTGGTCGACAGTCTTGGGCGCGGTCTTCACCGCTCCCATCGCGTGAAAGATCTCGATGGGATTGCCGCCAGTGGTATCGATTCGCAATTGCTGGAAGCCGGCGTCGCGCAGCAAAGTCTTCAGCCCGCGAACTGAGAATAGCTGGAGATGCTCGGGCGGCCAAATGCAGCGCCACTTCAAACCCAGCATCCGGCCTGACAGCCCGCGCGCATGCGGCGTTGTCGTCCAGAACAGTCCGCCCGGACGAAGAATCCGCGCGACCTCTTGCAACAGTGGCCGCGGATCGATCAGGTGTTCCAGCAGTTCGGCCGCCGTCACGACGTCAAAAAACTCCGACGGAAATGCCGCAGCTTGCAGTTCGCCTTCGTAAACCTCAAAACCCATATCACGCACGTGCTTGACGGCGCCGGCGGAGACGTCGAGCCCCTGTGCGTTCCAACCGTTCTTCCGCGCCGCTGAAAGCAGGGTTCCGGCGCCGCAACCGATGTCCAGCAGACGATTGTTCTTGCGAAAACGCGAGAAGTCAGCGGTGATCTCTTCCAGCCTCGTGTTGACAAACTGCGGCGGCGAAAGCTCGTCTTCGTTCAGATAGAAGGCAGAATAGAAAAACGAGCTGGAGTACCACGGCGAGTAAGTGGTGTAGACCGAGTCGCATTCTACGCACGATACCACGTCGAGATCGTTCTTGACGCCGAGCGGGCGCGCTTTGGTTGACCCACACGCCACGCACGCGCGCTGCGTCTTCTCGGTCCGCGGATCCTGCGTCAGAATCCACTGACCGGCAAACTCTTCAACTGGTTTAGGTGCGGACATTAATCGATAAACCTGTTGAACCATAGTTCGAGCATCAGCAGCGTCCAAAGCTGATGCGAGTAGTCGCGCTCGCCACGCGTGTGCAGTTCGACCAACTGCCGCACGGTTTCCGGTTGAAACAATCCACGACGTAACGCTTTGTCTGACAGAATGACCTCTCGCAGAAACGGCTGCATCTTGCCGCGGAACCAGTGACCAATCGGAACGCCAAATCCCATCTTGCGGCGGTTCAAATTTTCACTCGGCAATAGCTTGCGCAAGACTTTCTTCAAGAGGTACTTGGTCGTGAGCCGGCGCAGCTTCAGATTCTGCGGCAGGCTTGCCGCAAACTCGATAACGTGATGATCGAGAAAAGGCGAACGTGCTTCAAGTGATACCGCCATCGTCGCAATGTCGACCTTCACCAGCAGATCGTTTGGCAGATAGGTCATCTGGTCCGTCAACAGCATCGCGTCGATGATTCCGATTCCATTGGCGCGCTTAAACCACGTACCCAAGAGGCCAGCCGGGTCGGCTCGCAATGTTTGTTCGCGGAAGAACGGTGAATACAGAGGCTTTTTTGTCTCGTCGTTGAAGACACTGACCCAATGCGTATAGCGATCTACCCGCGGACGCGACACGCCGTCGAGCAAACGCTTAACCGATCTCGCCATGCTCCGTTTTGTCGGCGAAGTCGGAATCAGGTTGATGGTCTCCTTGATCACCGATTCGCGCAGGAACGAAGGCACACGGCGATACTTTTCCGTCAATCCCATCGCGACGTAACGCTCGTAGCCCGCGAAGGATTCGTCGCCGCCGTCGCCATTCAACGCGACGGTGACATGTTTGCGCGTCTCTTTCGCGACATAGTAAGTCGGGACAGCAGATGAATCTGCGTAAGGTTCGCCGTAATGCTCCACCAGCATCGGCAACACTTCAACTGCATCCGGTCGCACGATGAATTCGTGATGGTCGGCGCCGACGTGTTCCGCGATACGTCGCGCGTGATGAAGCTCGCTAAAGTCTTGTTCGTCGAAACCGATCGAGAACGTCTTAACGCGTTCACTCGATTCCTGGGCCATCAACGCCACCACGGCGCTCGAATCGATGCCTCCGGAAAGAAACGCACCAAGAGGAACTTCCGACATCAATCGCACGCGCACAGCATCGCGCAGGATCTCGACGGTGCGTTCGCCCGCTTCTTCTTCGTCGATCGCGAGCTTCTTAGTGAAGTCTGGTTGCCAGTAGCGCTGAATTTCGATCTCGCCTTTGCGCCAGCGCAGCCAGTGTCCCGGTTCGAGTTTGCGTATGGCTCGGTACGCGGTCAGCGGCGCGGGAATACACATGAACGAGAGATAGTAATCAAGCGCCTCCGGTTCGATCTCGCGGCTCACTTCCGGATGCAGCAGCATCGCGCTGAACTCCGACGCGAATATCAGTTGGCCGTTGACGAGGGAATAAAGCAGTGGCTTTTTGCCAACGCGGTCGCGAGCGAGAAATAGCTCCTGATCGCGTTCGTTCCAGATCGCGAACGCAAACATGCCGCGCAAGTGATTCGGACAATCAGCGCCGTACTGATCGTAGGCGTGGACAATCGCTTCGGTGTCGCTGTTGGTATAAAAGGTGTGACCGAGCTTTTCGAGCTTCTCGCGTAGCTCGAGATAGTTGTAGATCTCGCCGTTGAAAACGATCCAGGCGGTGCGATCCTGATTGTGGATGGGCTGTTGTCCGCCCTTTAGATCGATGATCGCGAGGCGGCGCATCGCTAAGCCTACGGATCCGTTGACGTAAAAGCCATCTTCGTCCGGTCCGCGATGGAGGATCGCCTCGTTCATGCGGGCCAACAACGCTTCGTCAGCCGGCTTACCGTCGTTTCGAACGAACCCTGTGATTCCACACATATTTTGCTCAGGTATATTACATTGGCCTGTGTTAATCTGCTAAATCCGTGTTTACCGATCTCGCTGAGACTCTGGCCAGAGCCAAAGAACTTCCCACGATAAAACTTTCCGAACGGGCAATTTGCGACCTCGAAATGCTCACCACCGGGGCTTTCCATCCCCTCGACCGTTTAATGAGTTCCGCGGATTACGCGCGCGTCCTTGAGGAAATGCGACTAGCCTCCGGCGAGCTGTTTCCAATCCCTGTCACGCTGCCAATCGCCGATGACGAATCCGTTGCCTTGGATCGCGAGGTCGCGCTGCTGGACGCACGCAACGAGATTCTCGCAGTCTTAAGGATCGAAGAGATCTACGAATGGGATCTCCCGTTAACGTGCCGGCAAGTATTTGGCACAGAAGACGCTCGCCATCCGCTGGTGGCGGAGATGCACAGCTGGGGACGGCGCAACATTTCCGGGCCGCTGAAGGTGCTGAAACTTCCCGCCCGCTACGACTTTCGCGAACTCCGTCTCACGCCAGCGGAAACTCGCCAGCGCCTGGAACGCATGGGCCGCAAAAACGTCGTCGCTTTTCAAACACGCAACCCGTTACACCGCGCGCATGAAGAGCTGACTCGCCGCGCTATCGAAAACGTAGACGGTGTGTTGTTGCTGCACCCCGTTGTCGGTATGACAAAACCGGGTGACATTGACTACTTCACGCGGGTCCGCACTTACAAGGCACTGGCGCACAATTACTACAATCCGGATCGAATCCTGCTCGCGTTGCTTCCCCTCGCGATGCGTCTCGCTGGCCCACGCGAAGCACTCTGGCACGCACTGATAAGACGTAACTACGGCGCCAACCACATGATCATCGGACGCGATCACGCGAGCCCGGGAAACGATTCAACGGGCAAACCGTTCTATGGACCATACGCTGCACAGGAGCTAGTTGAAAGTTTCGAGGACGAGCTTGGTGTGAAGGCTTTGTCGTTTGGAGAATTTGTCTATCTTCCGGCGGAAGATCGCTACGAAGATGTTAACAACATCGCGGCGCATGCAATCACGGCCCAGCTTTCCGGCACTCGCGTGCGCGAGTGGTATCGCGATGGCGGCGCTGAACTGCCTTCCTGGTTCGCGCGACCGGAAGTCAGTGCTGCCATTGCCGAAACGTATCCGCCGCGGCACAAGCAGGGTTTCTGCGTCTGGTTCACCGGTCTCAGCGCGGCGGGAAAATCGACGACAGCCGAGATTCTGACAGTGTTGCTTCAGGAATTTGGACGGCAGGTGACACTGCTCGATGGCGACGTCGTTCGCAATCATCTCTCGCGGGGGCTTGGCTTCAGCAAGGAAGATCGCGACATGAACATTCGGCGGATCGGGTTTGTCGCTTCCGAGATCGTCAAACACCAGGGGACGGTGATCTGCGCCGCCGTGAGTCCCTATCGGGCGACGCGTAACGACGTGCGAAACATGATCGGCGCCGATCGTTTTGTCGAAGTGTTTGTTAATACGCCAATCGAAGAGTGTGAACGACGTGATGTAAAAGGGATGTACTTGAAGGCCAGGCGAGGCGAACTAAAAAACTTCACAGGGATCGATGATCCTTACGAGCCGCCCGTTCAACCTGAACTCGAACTGGAAACCACCAGCAACTCGGCCGAAGAGAATGCGCGGCTGATCATCGGCTACCTCGTAGATCGCGGCTTTCTCAAATAGGATTTGACTCAGCGGAGTGCGAGCCCGACTTGCTGCCTTTGCGGCGCGCCAAAATGCGCGCGGCCTGAAGATCCGCCAGCTCCTGTTTGGCTAACTTCGCTTTAAGGCGCCTGTCCTCTTGCTTCTCAAGCATAAGAACTGCGCCAACTGCCACGAAGATGAAATAAAAGACCAGCAACTGAGATCGCTGCCGGTAAGCCGTACCGACGTTTCCCTGAAACACCGCATAAGCCAACGTCAACATCGTCGTAAACAACACGATCGGCGCGACCTGTCGCAGTCGATGCTTCATAGCAAACCACCAGCCCAGCACCAGCAAAGGAAACACCGCCCACCAGATCAACATCTCCGGCAATGCGATGCTCTGTCGCAGTGAAGCAAGTTGCCACGGAAACGGTGCAAACAACAGGTAAAGAAGACCCATCGGTATCACCGTTAAAGCACCCTCGGTCGTTTGCACGTCGACGTCTTTACCAAAACCCGATCCCGCGTTGCGCGCCTGGTCAATTCGGCTCATCTGGACCATCTGGAGATTGCCGTACTTTTCAAACTGCACCGCAGCGAAACGAATCACGCCAAACCACGTGAACGCCATTCCAATCACCCCAATCGCGACGAAACGTTGGAGAAAATTCCTTGCGTCAGCCGATTTCATTCCGATAATGAAACTGCCGCCAACCGCGGCCGCCATCATGTAGAAGATGTAGAAACGAAGGCTCAGCAGCGCGGCCAAACAAACACCCAACACCAGAATATACTTGACGGTGATCTTCTCCATCAGTCGCATCGTCGCCAGAATGCACAACGCCAGCGCGAGGATGATTAGCGCGTCTTTCAACGCCTGTGAAGACCACAAAATAAGCGATGGGAAAAAGGCAACCAGCAGCGCCGCCAGTTTCGCGACGCGCGTGTTGTCAAAGAGCGCCTTCGAAACGTAAAACACGACGATGGCAGTAGATGCTCCAATCGAGGCGTTGATGAGTTGGATGGCGTACATGTTGGAGCCAAGCACCTCGTAAACGCCGGCAACGACGTAAAGCATTCCCCAGGCGCCTGCGCCTGATTGGATGAAGGCTTTATAACGGCTCGAGTGATAGTCGTCGCCGTGCCACGACTGGTTGAGCGACTCGCCAAAGAGGTGATAGGTGTTCGCGTCGCCGCCGAAAAATTCTTGCATGTTTCCGAGATAGATGATTGACGCGATGATGATCCTCGCCATGAGCGCGACGAGAAAAAGGCGAAACAGAAACGTCTTTTCCTCGCCGCGAGCCATAACCCAAAAGGTCGGCACCGAGACAAGGGCGCAGAACGTCAGCGCACCCGAAGCGTGACCGGGGATCAGATAAATGACGGCGACGCCAATAGCCAGCGTCAAAGCGATCAGAATCGTGTTCATAACTGCCCTAAGTTCACAACAAGCTTCATAACAAGCCGATCAGATCTCGTCCGGCAGATCAGCGCGCGTTTTCCGCTCGATGAGAAACTGGTCCTCGCTGCTTAAATCCTTGATAGTTTTGGCCGGGACTCCGGCGACCAGTTTACCCTCTTCTTCGAGCCGCGCGGTAATTACCGATCCGATTCCGACAATACATCTCGCGGGGATCGCGCTGCCCGGCGCCATCCGGATCTCGGAACCGATATAAACCATCGGCCCGATCGTGATCGGCATCGTTCGCTGTCGATTGTGCGTCCACAACGAGGAGTTGCGCCCGCCAAGGATCACGCGCCGGCCGATTTCGACCCGATCGGTGAAATCTATTTTATGTCCGGTCGTCACGATGCTGCCATCGCCGAGAATCAGTGTCGGATCGATCGGGTTCACCACCTCCGGATCGGGAATCGAGTTGATCTCGTTAAGCCGGATAATTTCCGAGTATCGCCCCAGACTTACGAGGTCACCACCGCGAATAATGTTCAAATGACCGATGCGGACGTGGTCTTTGACGATCAACTTCTGCACGCGCGTGACCACGTTCAGATGTCCAATCGAAACGTCGTCCTCAATCTCACACTCACCCGCATCGATGATGCTCAAGCCAATGCGAACTCGTTTGCCGATCCGGTAACCAAAAAACCAGCGATAAAAAGTCCTCTTTAGAAACGAAGGCAGAAACGCGAACAGACCCATGACGACTAAACGCGATCTGCTTGTTCTCTGCATTCTTAGGTCTTAGTTAACACGGATTTAAAAATCTCGTAAACGCGCGGCGCCTGCGAAATGGCTGAATACTTCTGCTCGACGGTCGTACGCCCAGCTTGTCCAAGGCGCCGTCGCAATTCGGCTGATCGCAAAAGACGACTTAGTTTATCAATCCACTCGTCCTCAGTGCGCGCAAGAAAACCGTTCTCTCCGTCCTGAATGATTTCTGAGTTAACGCCGACGGGAGAGCAAACGGTCGGAATGCCCATACCCATAAACTGTAACGCTTTGGCGCCGCACTTTCCCTTGCTCCACCTGTCCTCCGGCAAAGGCATGACACCAATATCGATTGGACTCAAGTCATCTACTTCGGTTTTGGCGCGCCAGCGCATCGCTTCAACGTCAATCGGAGGACAGTCGTACACGGGTGTGCCGATCACTCGCAAACGAAACTTGTCTTGCGCCGCCAGTTTTTTCAGCACGCCGCGCAGCGTATCGAGATGTTGGACCGTGCTGTGACTGCCGGTCCAACCGATCACGAGCGGACCGATTGATATTCTCGACGATGGGACCTGGTAACGTTGCGTATCGATCGTCGTTGGAATCACGGTGACGCGATCGTTGACCTGCTTCGCATAGTCCGCCAGGTATGGATTACCCGCCATGACGTGCGACGCTAGCTGGCATATCGTTTTGGTCTTCGAAGCAAACTTCAGATAGCTCAAATAACCATTTGTCGGGCTGCGATAGGAGACGAAGATCGCGTCGTCGAAGTCGAAAACGATGGGCACGCCCGTTTTATGGACCATGCGTTCAAACACGGGTGGGCCAAGCAGCGCGGCTTCGCGCAGGATATAGACCAGGTCGAAGTCCTTCGCTTTTTTCACGGCTGAGAACCGCCGGCCGAATCCCTGAGCGACGAGCATCATCTTTCTGGCGAGCTTGCCTTGCTGATAAAGCAGCAGGTTCAGTTCCGGGCATTCGAAAGGTTCGTACGTTATCTCGACGCCGCGTTCGCGGAGCAGAGGTTCCCACTGTTCGATGCGATATCGCTGACTAGGCGAGATGTCGTAAAGTCCTGGAACTAAAGCGAGAACACGCATTTTGCACGGTCAGTATACACGTTCGTAAAGGGCTGCATAACGTTCGACTCCCACTGTTTGCAGGTCGAAAAGTCGTTCGGCAACGGCGCGGGCACTGGCCCTCGCGCCGGGCCGGGCCGCGATCGCTTCGATCGCATTTGCGATCCCCGCGTACTCCGCGGCAGTGAATTCTTCGAGCAACACACCAGCGTTCCATTCATCGATCAGCGCATCGGAGTCGCCGATACCGGCGTTGATAATCAGCGGCAACCCGCAGGCAAGATACTCGGCATTCTTAGTTGGCGACGACGCGATTTTGGAGAAACAGCTTTTGATAAAAGATAACCCCGCATCCGCTGCGGAAAGGTAAGAGGGAACCGCGCGCGCTGGAACCGAAAGCACGCTGAAGTGATCAGCCGGCACATTTCGGCTCCGCATCAATTCCCTGACGCGTTCATGACTCCCATTCGAAAGCCAAACCATGTGCGCGTCGGGTCTGGTTCGTCTGAACACAGCAAAGAAGTCGGCCATCTTTTCCGTCAGGTACCAACCGTCGAGCGAGCCGCTGTAAACGATCGTGAACTTGTCGCGGAGATTGAGTTCACTACGACGGTTCGCCCGGTCCTCTTCGCTAAACTTGAATAACGAGAGATCCACGCAACACGGGATCACCGTGTGATGGACGTCGCGCCCGCGCAAGCCTTCCCAATCTTTAATGACGGGCCAGATTCGCTCCGTGAGAGTTACGACCGCGTCAGTCTCCACGAAAATGCGCCGCTCGGCGGCCTTGGTAATCCGGTAAGGAACGCTGTCTTTGCGCCAATGTTGAGCATCGACGTATTCCTCCGCCATTAATCCGCGGAGGTCGAAAATCATCTTCGTTCCCAAACTTCTCTTTAATGCGAGGGCGATGGTGGCTGGAATGTGACTTCGCGCATGGACCATCCCTATCCGGTTGTGGCGAACCAACGATCGCGCCTTGCGGATGCCGGCGATGACGTCGTAGATCGTTGCTGGAACTGACGGGCGCTGGTGATAAGGTAGCCAGTGCCACTCGATCCCTTGTTCGCTTAGTTCCCGATGGAGTTCGTCGCGCTGGCGAACACCTTCGCCTGCAAATGCGGTCGCACGTTCAAAACTCAGAAGCGTAAATTGCACTCCGCGCTTCGCCAGTTCACGCAAATAGGGAATGACCTGGGTTTGACCCAGCGGGTCTAGCATCCCGTTGTAAGAAATGAACAGGACCCGTCGACCTTCAAGCCCTCCCTTGAGCTGCATCAACCGGCCTCCACCGGAGTCTTGCGCACACCGCGAAATGCGTCGAGGAACAGCCACTGCATACAGCCGATAATCGCCGCCGTATCCAACACCGCAATGATGGCGATCACCATCAGACCACGCCGCAGGTTACGGATAAATGAACCGGGGTAACACTCCCGGTTGCGCCATATCGAGACGATAGATCGCGCCACCAGCATCAATACCCACAACGCGAATGGGACCCAAAACAGTGAGGCGTCAATGAAGAGCACAGCCACGAGTATCAACAACAGAATCGCGTAACGAAACAGGATCCTCGCCTGCCACTGATTGAAAAGTCCTGCACGGATGTTGTTGAGAGAGTAGACGAGGAAGCGTTTGAAGGTTGACGTCAACGTCGATCTTAGTCGCCAGTAGACCAGCGCTCGCGGTTCGAATACAGCGCGATAACCCGCCTTTTCCAGTCGATCCATGAAGATCAGATCTTCGGCGGAGCGAAGGTTCTCAGGAAAACCATTTACCCTGGCCCAAGCCTCGCGACGCAGCAATGACGACGCGATGAAGCGCGGGCGAGCAATCACGTCTTCCTGTGGCTGGGGTGGCGGAACATAAGCGATGGCCGCGCACTCAGTAAAGAACGTGTCGGTCACGGGTTCGACTGAACCGTAAACGATGTCAATCGAATCGTCCGCGCTGGCCTTGAGGACCAGGGCTTCGAGCCAATCTTTGGCAAGACGAATGCCGCCGTCAGTAAACGCCAACCACTCAAACTTTGCCGCGGCGGCGGCGAGGTTGCGTCCCCTGCCGGGCAGAGCGGCACCCGCGCGAATGAGTTTCACAGGGGCGCCTTTTTCTTTGTAGCTTTCGATGATCTGCGGTGTGGTGTCGACGGAGCCGCCATCCGTTATGACGATCTCATCCGGCGGGCGTGTTTGCGCGAGCAGGCTGTCGAGCAGCTCGCGAATGGAATCCTCTTCATCCCGAACCGGGACGATGACGCTGACTTTCATGAGGAGATCCGTGTTCGCAGACGCCACGGATTCTAACTCGTTGCCAGCGCGTTTACGGGCGCGTTCCGCTTTTCCAGTTCGCCGGCAATCCAATGATAAGTGGTGTTCAATCCCTCTTCGAGCGAAATCGACGGCTCCCAATTCAGCACTTCACGCAAGCGAGTGTTGTCGCTGTTGCGGCCTCTTACCCCCTGCGGCTTCGTGAGGTCATAACGCTTGCCGATTTTTTTGCCCGCGATCTTTGCGACCATGTCCACCAGATCGTTGATCGAGAGCATCCGGTCCTGGCCCAGGTTGATCGGCTCGCGATGATCGCTGCGCATCAACCGGTAGATACCTTCAACACAATCGTCGATGTAACAGTAGGACCGCGTCTGTTCACCGTCGCCCCATACTTCGATCTCATCAATGTCGTTGGCCAGGGCGATCTTGCGACAGATCGCCGCGGGTGATTTCTCGCGTCCACCGTCGTAGGTGCCGAGTGGACCGAAGATGTTATGGAACCGCACGACGCGCGTATCGAGACCAAAGTCTTCCGTGTAGTGACGACAAACTCGTTCCATATAAAGCTTTTCCCAACCGTAACCGTCTTCGGCGTCGGCCGGGTAGGCGTCTTCTTCCCTTAGCGGTGTGACGTCTGTTTCTTTCTGTTTATAACCGGGATAGATACAGGCGCTCGAAGTGTAAAGATAACGCTTGACGCCATTTATTCGCGCCGCTTCGATTGAATGCAGATTGATGAGCGAATTGTCGCGAACGATGACGGCTTTGTTGGTTTCGATAAAGCCGATGCCGCCCATGTTTGCGGCTAGACCGTAGACCTCATCGATGCCTTCGGTTGCTTTCAAACAGTTGTCGGCGACCGATAGATCGAGAAGTTGAAACTCATGCGCTGCGGTTTGTTCGTATTCCGGTTCCTTAATGTCAACGCCGCGCACCCAGTAACCGCGATTAACAAGATACTTAGTCAGATGATGACCGATAAATCCACCAGCACCTGTGATCAAAACACGTGTAGGTTCAGACATTCCTTTGCGGGTCTCCCAAGCAGAGTGGCCTAAAAACGTTCGAAACATTAAATATCCTTCGGGATAAATGCAAGCCCCTGATCATTTGCCATATATCATTTGACATTTTTCAATGGTCAATTTGGTCGAACGTCACCCGGGAAGTCGAGTTGTTCGTTAAGTTCCGAAATGACAAATGACTAGTGGTTGTTCGGGGAATTTGGCAAGCGACCCGCTGGTAAGGCAACGCGACGCAGGCAGCCCCAGAAGGGACGGCTCAACAGTCCCTCCGGATGTGTGGTGACTGCGCGGGTCAACCATTTGGCCGCTTCAGATTTACGTCCAGCCTCGCTGGCAGCATATGAGAGTCGCAGGTAACGCGTCGCGCGGCACCAACGTTGATCGGCGCCCTGCAATTGAGGTTCGTAAAACTCGGCGATCTGATCAAACTCTTCGAGTTGCCGGTGGCCTTCGGCAATCGTCTTGCTCACTTCGTGCAGCCGGTACGCGGCCATAGGCAATGGCAAATACTCACACGTATGGCCTGCGAGTAGTAGTCGCACGTACATGTCGTGATCGAAATCGTAGTCCCAGCGTTCCTGAAAGCCTTCCGTTACGATCTGCCGTTTCCAGAAGTGCGCGGGTTGAGGCGCCAGGTACGCCCAGCAAAGGCAATGCGCCGCCGATTGCGGGACTTCCGAACGGATGATTCGCGTTTCGTGACCTTCACCAAACATAATCGCGTCGCCGCAGATCCACTCGCTTTCCGGATGCTGGGCGAAGTGGTTCATTACGGCCGCAAACGTTCCGGGAAGATAGAGATCGTCGCTGTTGAGAAAGGCGAAGATGTCGCCAGTTGCTCTTTCGAGTCCTTTATTAATCGCATGGACCTGGCCGCGATCCTTTTCGCTTACCCAGTAGGCGAGACGATCTTCGTACTTCTTGATGATCGAGACGCTTTCGTCAGTGCTGCCGCCGTCGATCACGATGTACTCGAGCGGTTCGTAACCCTGTTTCAAGACGGAAAGGATCGTCTCTTCGAGAAATCGGCCCTGGTTGTATGAGGGAGTGACGATACTCAGTTTTAAAGCCATGCGCGCGTATGGTCCTTCAGGCTTTGAAGCTCTTGATCGTTTCGATCACGTAGGCCTGTTGAGTTTCAGTGAGCTCTGGATAGATTGGCAATGCCAGTGTTTCGCGTGCCGCGTCTTCCGACTCAGGAAACTCACCCTCCTTGTAACCGAGATAGGCGAAACATTCCTGGCGGTGCAGCGGAATTGGATAATACACTTTTGTGCCCACGCCATGCTGCTTCAAATGTTCCATTAGAGCGTCGCGATGATGCGCCACACGAATCACGTACTGGTGATAGATGTGGCGCGCCTCTTCCCTGCATGACGGCGGGATCAATTCGAAACTCGTGCTGTCTAAAAGCTGCTCGTCATAAACCGCTGCCTTACGTGCGCGATCGTTGGACCAGCTATCGAGATGTGGGAACTTAACGTTCAGGACCGCTGCCTGCAATTCATCCAAACGACTGTTGATGCCTACTTCCGAATGTTCGTACTCGTTCGCGCCGCCGTGAGTACGGAGTCTTCTTAAACGTTGGGCCAGCCCGTCGTCGTTTGTTGTAAGGATGCCGCCGTCGCCGGCGCCGCCCAGATTCTTCGTTGGATAGAAACTAAAAGCTCCGATTACGCCCATCGAGCCGGCCTGGTCGCCGCGATCGGTCGCTCCGATTGCCTGCGCAGCGTCTTCGACAATCGGAATGTCGTGATGTTTGCTGATTTCGAGCAGGAGGTCCATTTCGGTGCATTGACCGTAAAGATGGACGGGGAGGAGTGCTTTCGTTTTGTCAGTTATGGCGTCCGCCACTTGCGACGTGTCGAGGTTGTAGTAAGCCGGATCGATATCGACGAAAACAGGGCGGGCGCCGAGGCGGGTAATCCCAGCGACAGTGGCGAAGAACGTGAACGGTGTGGTGATGACTTCATCACCGGCGCCGATGTCGAGCGCCATCAGCGCCAGTAACAACGCGTCAGATCCGGAGGCACAGCCAATCGCGTGTTGTGTCTGTGTGTAAGAAGCGACCGAGCTTTCGAGCTTGCGCACTTCCTCGCCAAGCACGAAGCGTTGCGAATCCAGCACCCGCTCAACCGCAAAGCGCATTTCATCTCGCAACGAGGCATACTGCGCCTGTAGATCCAAAAGGGGAACGTGCATCAAGTAAGTTAGTTGAACCTGTCGCTGCGGCTCGGCCCGCGAGAGTTAGTTGAATCTCTCGCTGCGGCTTCGCCGCCTGATGTGAGGCGAGGCTATGCCTCGCCGGTAGAGCTTTGTTAAAAGGGAAGGGGCTGCGCCCCGAAAGCAGGGGCACAGCCCCATATATTTTCCAGTCGTTTCCGGCGGGGCGTAGCCCCGCCTCACATCAGGCGGCGAAGCCGCTGTTACAGGTTCGCAAACCGCATACAGGTTCACAAACCGCAATTACAAGTTCTCAACGAGTGCTATCAGACTACGCGGTTTCGCCTGCGGAGGCGCCTCGGCCACTATCCGTTTCCGTCGAGTAATAGTTCGAGTAATAACCGGAATAGTAGTAGTCCTGCTGCTCCATTCTGACGTTGTTCAGCACCACGCCAAAGATGTGCGCGCCAACGTCAAGCAACTGCTGCTTCGCGCGCCGCACAACCGCACGCGAACTGCGGCCACCATGGACCACCAGCATTACACCATCGACCATCGTCGAAAGAATAGACGCATCGGTAAACGAAATCGCCGGCGGCGAATCGATGATGATGTGAGCGAACCGTTCGCTGAGCTGGCCGAGCAATCGTCGCATCTCTTCGGAACCGAGCAACTCGGCCGGATTCGGCGGCACCGGACCAGATGTCAGAATCTTCAGGTTCGGCGTCTTCGGAAAGACCTGCAACAAACCGTCGAGGTCTCGCTCACCGGAAAGCCACGTCGTCAAACCCTTCGAATTCGGAACTTCAAACTGCGTGTGCAGGCGCGGCCGTCGCAGGTCGCAATCGATAATCAAAACTTCAGCGCCGGTCTGGGCCAACATAAACGCAGTATTGATCGCCGTCGTGGTTTTTCCTTCCGACGGTTGACTCGACGTGACAAGGATCGTCTTCGGCGGTTGACCAGCAGAGGAAAGCAACAACGAGGTGCGCAAGTGGCGATACGACTCCGCGATCGGCGAACGAACGTCGTCGATCATCGCCAGCGCCGTAGTTTCCGAGGGTCCGGCGTTCACCGGAGCAAGCCCCTTCAACTTCGCAGCGCCGCGGCTCGCTGGAATCATCGCCAAAGCCGGCAGGTGAACGTAGCGATCGACGTCGTCCAACGACTTGACCGTGTCGTCGAGGAAGTCGAGCAGGAAGGCAAGACCGATACCCGCAACCAGCGACAGAATAAACGCGATCATCACGTTTCTCAGGCGCGGTGGCCCAACGGGCGCGCGCGGCACGCGGCTATACGATTCAATATTGACTTCGCTGCCCTTGTCGCCCTGAGCGATCTGCACTTCACGATACTTCTGCTGCAAAATAGTCAGATTCTGCTTGGCAGCTTCCAGCTTCTGCGAGTAGGCCGCCATTTCGATGCGATCGCGGCTTTGCTGGTCCGTGATCCCACGCTGTTCCAGGTATCGCCTCTGAACACTCTTTTCATGCTCCAGCGAGGCTTCGTACTGGGCTTTCAAGCTGCCGATCGCTTCGGTGGCTTCACTCTTAAGCTCATTTTGAAGGCGTTCGATCGACGACCGGACCTTCTTTACTTCGGGCCAGTCGTCCGTGTAGGTGACTTTGAGTGCAGCCAGCCGTTCCTCGAGACCTGAAATGCGATCCTGAAGGTTGCCGACGCGTTCCGACTTTTGCACGTCAGGAACGGTTAACGGGTCTTTGTTGGCCGCAGCACTCAGGTAAATGGCCTGAGCAGTCTGTCGCTTGTTTTGCGCCTCCAATACCTGATTGCTGAGGCTAGCGAGCCGTTGGCCTTCGACGTCAAGCGACTTATCCATTGTTGGCGGCAAACCAGTTTGCCGCGCGTAGTTGAACAAAGCCTCGGTGTCGCGACGAATCTGATCCTGTTGAGTATTTATCTCACGGGCCAGCACGTCCTCCGCTTTCGTCGAGTTTGCGGTTGCGCGCTCAATATTGTTAGAACGAAAAACCTCGGCAATTGTGTTTGCAACCTTCTGCGCCAACTCCGGATCGGTGTGGACGTACTTAATCTTGAAAAGATTTGTGCCGACGATTCCATCGATACTCTCGCCCGCGATGATCGCGTCTTCATAAGGTTCGAGCGCGGCGAGTTCTTCAGGCGAAAGCGGATCGTCTTTCATTTGTGCTTCGCCCACTACGCTCAGGCCCTTGGGCGCAACGGCAGGCGAGGGTCCGCTACGCTTCCTCTCATCGCCTGACACCATCCGCCGGAGGGCAACGAAAAAACCGCCCTGCGATTGGCCGCCAAAGAAATTCGGATTGTGTTGCAGGTCAAGACTAAGTGCGACCTGCCGTGCGAGAGTCGGGCTTTCGAGCAGCTTGATCTGCGTGCCCCAGAAATTTGGGTCTGACTGGCCGGCCACAACCAGATCTCTCGTCTGAAGAACGCTCGGTATCTTTTGCTGGATCCGGATCGTCGCCTCCGCCTGGTAGATCGAAGGCTGGCGAAACATCTGGATCGCGACCAGCGAAGTGACCACGAGGCAGAGGCTCAAAATTAGCCATTTCCGCTTCAGTACTACGAACAGGTAATCGCGGATCTGGCTCGGCTCGCTGGCTGCTGGCCCATAGGACCTGAGTTGTCCGAGATCAGTGAGTGGTCTATCGAGGGTACGCTCGACGGAGGGCATCGGCATTAAGCGGTTATCTTGCGACATCTTATTTTCCGGGCTTTCAGTCCTGTGGTTAAGTCAAAGTCAGAAACCGGGGGCGGTATCAGAGGGAGAATAATAACAGAGACTCGCCGTGAGGCAAGCCATCTGTTACTTGAGTAGTGCGCCCTACTTTTGGAAATCTTCTCTGCGTATCTCTGCGTTCCTCTGCGACTCTGCGGTTATTGCTTTTTACTCTACATTTACCGCCGAGACGCAGAGGAACGCAGAGATACGCAGAGTTCATATCAGGGCACTACCCTTACATGTGTGTTTCCCTAACGAAATCCGCCAAACCTTCTTGCCACGTTCGCAAGGGCAGCAGCCCGATGGCGGGCGATAGCAAGCACTTCAGTTTCGAGTTTCGCGGGCGGGGAGCGGGCCGTTGAAGAGAATCCGTCAGCACTGATTCAACCACAACGGATGACTGATTGGCCAATCGCAAAGCCTCGCGCGTAAACATCTCAAAACTTGCGCCTTCACCTGAATTGACGACGTGGTAAATGCCCGGAAGATCGATGATCGCGAGTTCGCGTAAGCGGGCTGCCAAATCGCGACCGTACGTGGGAGTGCCATAAGTGTCGCTAATTACCTTCAACCTCTCGCCACGACCTGCCTTTGTCACCACCGTGCTGAGGAAATTTGTTCCGCCGAGCCCAAAGATATAACCCGTTCGGACGACGATCGTTCGCGCATTCTCTGCCTGGGCCAGTCGCTCGCCATCGAGTTTGGCGCGACCGTAAACGCTTATTGGTAGCGGCTGGTCGCGCTGCGTGTAGAAGTCGTCTTTTAGACCATCGAAAACGTAGTCCGTGGAAATAGTGATCAAGAGCGCACCGGCGCGGCGACTGGATCGGGCAAGATTTTCTGGTCCAAGCGCGTTTACCTTCCTGGCTTTGTCGGGGTTGCTTTCACAACCGTCAACATCCGTCCACGCCGCGCAGTTGATCACGGCACCGGGACGTCGCTCGTTAATTACCGCCTCGACCATTTCGGCATCGCCGATATCGAGCGTCTTATGATCGCAAGCAAAAACTTCGTCACCCTGCGTGCGACAATGTTCCGTAAGAGCACGACCCACGAGGCCGCCGGCGCCAGTGATTAAAATTCTCAACGCGCGTTAACCTCAGTTCCATACTGGAGCCGGTAATAATCTCGATACGCACCGCTCCGGGTGTTCTCCAACCAACGACTGTTGTCGCGATACCAATCGATCGTCTTCTGCAAACCACTCTCCCACGTCTCTCGGGGACGCCAGTCGAGCTCCGACTCGATCAGCGACGGATCGATCGCGTAACGACGATCGTGCCCGAGACGATCCGTGACGAACTTAATCAAGCTGTGCGGCCTGCCGAGCGCATCGAGCAGCGACTGAACAACGTCCAGATTTCGTCGCGGATTGCGCGCGCCAATATTGTAGACGCCTCCAGGTCTACCTCTTTCCATTAGCGCCAGAATCGCGCGACAATGGTCCTCGACAAAGATCCAGTCGCGCACGTTCATACCATCACCGTAGACGGGAATATCTGCATTGTTCATCGCATTGGCGATGGCTAAAGGCAGAAACTTTTCGGGAAATTGCCGGGGTCCATAATTATTGCCACAGCGCGTAACGACAGTGTCCAGACCGAAGGTGTGATGCGCTGCGCGCACGAGATGTTCTGCCGCAGCTTTCGAAGCAGCGTATGGACTGTTGGGAGCAAAAGGTGAATCCTCAGTAAAGAAACTTTCGTCGTCCTCCGGCAAGCTGCCCATTACTTCGTCAGTCGAAACTTGAACGAAGCGCTTCACCCCCTTTGCGCGCGCGACGTCCAACAGGATCTGGGTTCCGATAATGTTGGTGCGCAGAAAATCGTCAGCCGAAGTTATGCTGCGGTCCACGTGTGATTCAGCAGCAAAATTAACGAGTGCTTCGACGTCATGGTCCAGCGCGCGAATCACGGCATCGCGATCGGCGATATCACCACGAATAAAGTGATGACGTTTTTCGTCGAGACCCGTCAGGTTGTCGAGATTACCGGCGTAGGTAAGCGCGTCGAAGTTGGTTACGAAACAGTCATCAGATTCATCAAGGACCAGCCGGATGAAAGCTGATCCAATAAAGCCGGCACCACCTGTTACGAAAACTTTTCGCATGTACCCCTACAAAAGCGAAACTGGAATAAACAATAACAAAATAGACCATTACGAAGGCTCACGCACTTCCTATTTTTCGCATCGCATCCGGCCAACTAAGTTTGCGGCAAAACTCCACAAGATTTTGTTGACTTAGCCCAAGACTTGTAGTAAAAGACTGCGCCTTCAAAAGTGTAGAGGCTCTTTTGAAAAGCACTTCCAGACTGCACGTCTGTTCTCAGTGACTGCACGTCTCATAACTTGAACCTCGCTTCCGTCACTTCGCCGTCAGTGTTAATCCTTTTAACCCCTTAAGGAGATTCTTAAAATGAGTAAGGCCCGCCTTTTCGTTAACTGTTTAGCGCTTGTTGTACTGACTCTCGGCATAAGCTCAATTGCCAATGCACAGGCAACGCGCACTTGGGTATCCGGTGTCGGCGACGATGCTAACCCCTGTAGCCGCACCGCACCGTGCAAGACTTACGCGGGTGCAATTTCGAAAACAGCCGCCGCTGGTGAGATTTCAACTCTCGACCCCGGCGGTTTTGGTGCTTTGACTATTACGAAAGCCATGACTGTCAACGGCGACGGGACGCTTGCCGCAATCTTGTCCGCTGGTGTCACCGGTATCATCGTCAACGCCGGCGCAAATGATGTGGTCTACATCCGCAACCTTTCAATCAATGGCGCCGGGAGTGGTCTAAATGGAATTCGCTGGCTGGCCGGAAAGGCATTGCACGTTGAGAACTGCAACATCTCCGGTATGGGGAACAACAGCGCGGGAAACGGTCACGGCATTTTCGTGAACCTTACCGCGACTGCCGGCAACTTGTTTGTGAAAGACACCAACATTAAAACTTGCGCCGTCTCCGGTGTCACTGTGCAAACGACAACGGGTTTCGTTGCCGGCGTTCTCGATAACGTGAGACTCGAAGGACTACCAACTGGTTTGCTAATTGGTAACAACGCTTTCGTCAGCGTGCGCAATACACTCATCAATCTGGCAAGCTCCATCGGAGTCAGCGTCACCGGCTCAGGCACACCGACCGGGAGCTTTGATAATGTGATGCTCAACAACAATCCCACCGCCATTAACGTCGGAGCGAGCGGAATTATCAATCTTTCCAGTTCAGTGCTGGAGAACAACACCACCGCCATCGTGAGTGCCGCTCCGCAAGTCAACCTGCGTTCGTCCGGCAATAACCGGCTTCTCGGTAACGTAAGCGACGGCGCAGCACTGACGGTCATTCTGCAGAAGTAGCACTCTGCGACTGATCGCCAGAGCCATGTGCTTGCGGATTCACCCAAGTCAGTCTTCAGGTGAAAAGGATCACGATTATGATAATTCCAAATTTACCGATGTCGTTAAAACCGGGCGGTAAGCAGAAGCCTCGTGGATTTCCCGTGAAGCGGCTCAGCTTCATGTTGGCGCTGCTTGCCATCGGTTTGGCAATCCTCACTCCGTTTTCAAACCCTACGTCAGCTAACTTTTCGAACAAGGACTGGTCCAATGATCGGCCGAATTCCGCGTTACAGTTGATGCGCTCGAATGCGGCTGGAAAAGCACGGCTGACAGAAATAGCAGGCCGGGACAATTCCCTCCTGCGAAAGCTAACGTCGCCAGTCGATTTGCCGGGTGGCCGTTACTTCAATCTGCTTCTTCCGCAAGCACCGCCGGCCAGCGAAACCATAGGCACCTTTGCGGAAGATTGCACAACCCCAAAAACGGACTTCAATTTCGGGGAGACCGTTTGCGCAGTTGTTTCTAACGCGCGTACTGGCGCCAACGAACGTCTCGTCTGGGGTCACACCGATGGCTTTTTGGCACGTGAGACTATGATCACGAGCGTCACGCAAAACGATTCTCTACTGCTAGCGCCGACTTCGATCCTCGGCGGCGCAACAGTCAATAACCGTGGTACGTGGGTGATCTCGAGTATCGATACCGACGGCGCTCCGGTCGCAACCACCAAATTCACTATTCACGATCCGGAACTCCTAACGGCGGATCTTTCCGTCTACAAGTTTCCGGAAACGGGTGAAAGCAAGGTCAACGAAAACACTGCCGTGAGGCTTACGATCAGTGTTTCGAACTTCGGTCCTGATGCCGCCACGAATGTGGAACTGGCAGACTCTACTCCGGATGCCGCAACCTTTGTGTCGTTGACTCAGGAGTCTGGTCCGACTTTTTCGTGCACTGATTCCACGTGCACGATCGCCAGTTTGCCGCGCTTCTCGAGGGCAAACTTTACCGCCGTCTATCACACAAACGGTGTTGCCGCCGACACTCTGACCGAATATTCGGCCACCGTCACCAGCGACACAAACGAGCTCAGAGCTGCTGACAACTCCGCGACTGGCGAGTTGACGATCGTCACCGTCGGTGCCCCTGTTGCCTGCACGCTCGTCTGCCCGGACAACGTCAACGCCACTGCGAACACCACCGTTAATGGTGAGCGCGGTGCGATCGTGACCTTCGACGCTGGGGAGCCTTCAGGCGATTGCGGCGCAGTCACTGCGACTCCGGCCTCAGGCTCGTTCTTCCCAGTCGGCACGACCGCCGTCACGGTTAGTTCCGCGACAGGCGGCGGAAGCTGTAGCTTTACTATCACAGTTGAAGATACGGGCGGCAACCCAGCAACCATCAGTTGTGCAGCCAGCATTGAAACGAACGCCAACGCAAATTGTGAAGCTTCAGTAACGCTTACCGATCCCACCACCGGTGGTGACAACGTAACCGTTACCGGCGTCCGCAGCGATGGCAAGTCGTTGTACAACTGCGACACGAACGGCGTCTGCACACGCAAGACTGTTGACGACGCGTTCTCAGCTGGTATCACGACGATTACCTGGACCGCTTACTCGCACACGGCTCCAGGACCATTCGCGACGCCGGAAGACGAAGAAGCAGCACGAACCGGCAGTGCATCGTGTACACAGACGGTGACTGTCAACGACGTGACGCCACCGGTGATCACAGCCTCGCCGCAGACCATCGCGGCTGACGCGAGCTGTCAGGCTGTCATCCCTGATTTCACGACAACCACAACGGTTTCCGATAACTGCGCCTGCTCCGGTTCTGACAGCAGCGAGGCATGCGCCGATCGGCAACCAATCACGGTAACCCAGAGCCCCGCGCCAGGAACTCCGGTGGGCTTAGGTACCCACACGATTACGCTGACTGCGAACGACGGCTCCAGCAATAACAATGGCGCCGGCAACACCACGACTACGACGACAACCCTGACCGTCGCCGATCAAACGGCACCGGTTATCAGTTGCCCGTCGGACATCGAAGTATTCTTGCCGGCGAATAGTCCCGACACGTCGATGGCTGTTACTTACCCAGCCGCGACGGCCACGGACAATTGCTCAACCTCGCCGACTATCACGTACAGTCACGCCTCCGGTTCGGTCTTCCCGGTCGGCACAACTGCTGTGACAGTCACCGCGACGGATGCCGCGGGAAATCACTCCGAATGCACATTCAATGTAACGGTACGTTACATCTTCGAAGGGTTCTTCTCACCGGTAGCGAATGCGCCCACACTCAACGCAGTCAATGCGGGCCGAGGCGTCCCGGTAAAATTTAGTCTGAGCGGGGACAAGGGTTTGAACATCTTTGCGCCCAACAACCCGTACTCGGTCTCACTAAGTTGCAGCACCAACGATCTAGGTGTGGATATTACGGAAACTGTTAACGCTGGTGGCAGCAGTCTTACCTTCAGCGATGGTCAGTACAACTACATCTGGAAGACGCAAACTTCGTGGGCGGGAACCTGTCGTCAACTGATAATTAAGTTGAACGACGGCACCGTTCACGTCGCGAACTTCAAGTTCAAGTAGGGTTAGACCAGCGGAACGAGCGGCGCCTCCGCGACGTTTTTGGACGTCGCTCGTTCCCTGCGAAAACGAGTCAGAGACAAATTCGGTTACGTTTATGGCCATACACCATATCTCAATCCACCATGGGTGTAACCCCGGTGCGCGAGTCGCCGGATTCTCGGTTCTGGACACCCCCCGGGACCTCATAAAAATAGAAGGAGAGAGTACAAATGAATAAGTTTTACCCCACCGTCAAAGCATTGTTTGCTGTGACTTTCGTGTTAGTCGTCGCCTCCGCCGCTCAAGCCCAGGCGACCCGCACCTGGGTATCCGGCGTCGGCGATGACGTAAACCCCTGCAGCCGCACTGCTCCTTGCAAAACATTTGCGGGCGCGATCTCCAAAACCGCTAAAGACGGTGAAATCAGTGTCCTCGATCCGGGCGGATATGGCGCAGTGACGATCACGAAGTCGATCTATATCAACGGCACGCACGGCGCCGGTTATGGTTCGATCATCGCCTCATTGGTAAACGGCGTTAATATCAACATCACCGACGCAGCTGATGTGCGCAAGGCAGTTCGCCTTCGTGGTCTCGATATCAACGGCGCCTCCACTGGCATTAATGGCATCAGCATCCTCGCCGCCAATGATGTTTGGGTGGAAGACTGCGTGATTGACGGTTTCACCGGCAACGGATCTACCTCCGGCATGGGTATCAGAATTGCGACCAGCGCGACCATTAATGTCAACGTGCACGACACGATGATCCATAAGACTGTCACCGGCATAAGAGCCAATGCGACAGTCGGTTTCGCGGTCGTCAATGTTCGGGATTCGAATCTTGAAGGAAATGGTACCGGCGTGAATGCCGCGACCAATAGTTTCGTCACGGTCCGTGGCAGCCGCATCACTGACAACACCACCAATGGTCTCATCGCGAGCGTCTCTGGCGCGCAATTGACCGTGAGCGAGTCTGTTATCTCGAATAATAATACAGGCATTAATGCCGCTGCTGGATCAGTCGTGAGGGCGCTGAGTAATCACGTGCTCTACAACACCACCGGCTTTGCCGGCACCACCGCGGTCATTCAAACCGACGGGCAGAACAGGAACGCTGGTAACACCACGCCGGGAGCGCCCGGAGGTGGCCTGGTTACCATTCACTAAAGCAGTCGTCTCCTCAAACTGAACTCCGACTTCCCCGCATGCTCCCTAAACGAGCGTGCGGGGAATTTCTCTTTTTCCCTGATCTGTGTAAGCTGTGTTACTCGGATGAAGCCCATTATTAGAGCCACGAGCATCGCTAAGCATTACCAACTCGGTTCCAACCAGAATTCATACAACACGCTTCGCGACACTCTGGCGGAGGTCGTTCGGGCTCCCTTCAAACGCTTCAGGTCAAGTCACACAAACGGGAGCATCATGGCCCTGCGCGACGTGAGCTTTGAAGTCACGTCTGGGGAGGTCCTTGGAATCATCGGCCGCAATGGCGCCGGCAAGTCGACCCTGCTCAAAGTGCTGTCGCGGATTACGGCGCCGTCATCGGGTCGTGTCGATCTTTACGGGCGGGTTGCGAGTTTGCTCGAAGTAGGCACCGGCTTCCACCATGAATTGACGGGACGCGAAAACATTTATCTGAACGGCGCGCTCATGGGCATGAGGCGCGCCGAGATCCGGCAAAAGTTTGACGAAATCGTGGCCTTTTCCGAAGTTGAAAAATTCATCGATACGCCGGTCAAGCATTATTCGAGCGGCATGTATTTGCGCCTTGCCTTCGCTGTCGCCGCCCATTTGGATCCACACATCCTGATGGTGGATGAAGTGCTGGCGGTCGGCGACGCACGCTTTCAGCGTAAGTGCCTCGACAAAATGGAAGACGTGCAACACGCCGGCCGGACAGTGGTCTTTGTTTCGCATAACATGCCGGCGATTACGCGCCTATGTCCGCGCACTATCCTTCTCGAAGATGGCACTATCTCGTTTGATGGGCCATCGGCTGAAGCCGTCGGCATCTATCTCGGCTCGGGAACAAGGACCAATGCGGCACGCGAATGGAAAAAACTTCAAGACGCGCCCGGAAACGAAATCGTTCGCTTGCGTGGGATTCGCGTAAGGACGGAGGGCGGGCAGATTCGCGAGAGCATCGACATCAGAAGTCCGATCGGCGTCGAAATGGAGTTTCAAGTGCTTGAGGAAGGTCACGTGCTGGTTCCCAACTATCATTTTTTCAATCAGGAAGGCGTTTGTGTTTTTATCGCCAATGAAAACGACGCGCAGTGGCGTCGCAGGCCGCGACCCTTGGGCCACTACGTAAGCACAGCGTGGATTCCCGGGAATTTGCTTGCGGAAGGCGCGCTGATCGTCGGCGCTGCCGTCAGCTCGATGGAACCACTCAAGATTCACTTCTTTGAGCGCGACGCCGTTGCTTTCCAGGTCATTGATACCATGGACGGAGATTCGGCGCGTGGTGATTACGGTGGTCCAATGCCGGGTATCGTTCGACCTATGCTCAACTGGACATCGCAATTCACGCCGGCAAATTCTTCGCTTCCTTCGGGAGGATCAAAACCATGAAGGTCGTCGTTCTTGCCGGAGGCCAAGGCACGCGGCTGACAGAGGAAACCGATCTGCGACCCAAGCCCATGGTTGAAATCGGTGGGCGCCCGATCCTCTGGCACATCATGAAGCACTACGGTCATCACGGTTTCAAAGAGTTTTTCATTGCCTTGGGTTATCGTGGCGAGATGATCAAGCGCTACTTCTTCGACTATTGCGCCTTGAATGGAAGCATGACGTTGGATCTTTCCAACGGCGTAGTTAAAGACCGGGACAGCATGTGCGAAGACTGGATCGTGCATTTGAAAGACACGGGCCAGGAGACCAATACCGGGGGACGAGTAAAACATCTCGAGCCGTGGCTAAAAGAGGAGACGTTCATGGTTACGTATGGCGACGGCGTCAGCAACGTAGACCTGTCGCGGTTGTTAGAGTTTCATAAGTCGCAGGGACGCATTGCTACAGTTACCGCGGTACGTCCGCCGGCTCGTTTTGGCGGTCTAATGTTCTCGGGCGACCTGGTGACCGAGTTCACTGAAAAGCCGCAGATCGGTGAAGGATGGATCAACGGAGGATTCATGGTGTTCGAACCGGGCGTCTTTGATTACCTTGTAGACGACGATAGCAGTCTCGAAACAGACGCCCTCGAACGACTCGCAGCCGATAAGCAACTCGTCGCTTTTCGTCACGAGGACTTTTGGCAATGCATGGACACGATGCGTGAGGTAAGGTTGTTGCAGAGTCTGTGGACCAGCGACAATCCGCCGTGGAAGGTATGGTCGTAGAAGATTTAGTCAACGCGCAGTTCTGGCGGGACCGGCCGGTGTTTGTTACCGGCGCGAGCGGACTCCTTGGCAGTTGGCTTGTGCGCCGATTGCTGAAAGCGGAGGCTGACGTCGTTTGCCTCCTCCGCGACTGGGTGCCGCAAAGCGAATTTGTGCAGGGCGGGTTGCTTGAGCGCGTAAAAATAGTGCGCGGCGACGTGCGCGATCAGGAGACGGTGGAACGCGCCCTTGGTGAGTATGAGATCGACACTGTTATTCATCTCGCCGCGCAGACCATTGTCGGTATTGCCAACCGCAATCCAATATCGACTTTCGAAAGCAATGTTGGGGGCACGTGGACGCTGCTCGAAGCGTGTCGCCGCAGTCCCGCGGTGAAACAGATCGTCGTCGCATCGTCTGACAAGGCTTATGGTCAGCATGAGCAACTCCCTTACAATGAAGATGCGCCACTAGTCGGGCGACACCCATACGATGTAAGTAAATCCTGCGCCGATCTGATCGCACAGGCGTACGCAGCGACTTACGATCTTCCGGTAGCGATTACGCGCTGCGGCAATCTGTACGGCGGTGGAGATCTGAACTGGAACCGACTCGTTCCGGGGACCATTCGCTCCATATTGCGCGGTGAACGTCCCGTGATTCGCTCGGACGGTAAATTTGTTCGGGATTACTTCTACGTGGAAGATGGGACTGTCGCAAATATGTCGCTAGCGGAGAAGCTGGCGGCGAATCCGGCCCTAAAGGGCCAGGCTTTCAATTTTTCCAACGAGATCCAGGTGACGGTGCTCGAGCTCGTCCAGCACATTCTGAAATTGATGGATTCAAACCTTGAACCGGAGCTGCGTAATGAAGCAGTGAACGAGATCCGTCAACAGTACTTGAGTGCCGAAAAAGCACGGCAGGTTCTCGGGTGGCGTCCGCTTTTCAGTTTGGACGAAGGTTTGCGCGCCACGGTCTTCTGGTATCGTAATCTTCTGGGAGCACAGAACATATGACGCACAACAGGCCGCATTCTTGCCGGTCGTGCGCACACACCGATCTCAAAAACATTCTTTCACTCGGATGCACGCCCCTCGCGAACGCACTCCTGCGCGACGATCAATTAACCGAACCAGAAGAGACATTTCCGGTCGACCTGGTACTCTGCCCGCAGTGCACGTTGGTCCAGATCACGGAAACCGTTCCACCGGAAAAACTTTTTCGCGAATACTTCTATCTCTCGTCTTTCTCGGATACGATGCTGCGGCACGCGTCAGAAATGGCCGCGCAGATGGTCAGGACTCATGGCCTTGGTAGCGAGAGTCTGGTGCTCGAAGTTGCGAGCAACGACGGTTACCTGCTTCGTCAATACAAACAAGCCGGCGTTCAGGTGTTAGGAATAGAGCCGGCCGCGAACATTGCGCGAGTTGCTCGTGAAGAACACGGCATTCCGACGATCTGTGAATTCTTTGGCTACGAACTGAGCGCTGGTTTGCGATCGCAGGGTTATCAGGCCGACGTGATTCACGCCAGCAATGTCCTGGCCCACGTGCCAGATCTCAACGGCTTCGTGCGCGGCATTAACAATCTGTTGAAAAAAGACGGCGTGGCGGTGATCGAAGTACCTTACGTTAAGGACATGATCGATGCTTGCGAGTTTGACACTATCTATCACGAGCATCTCAGCTACTTTTCAGTGACCGCGCTTGTCAAACTTTTTTTGCGAAATGCGCTCAACATCAATCACGTTCAGCATCTGCCAATACATGGTGGAACTTTGCGCGTTTACGCATCTCGCGGAACAAACTGTGATACTTCACTTGATTTAATGCTCCGTCAAGAAGCAATGTGGGAAGCGGGCAATCTCAGTTTTTACACAAATTTCAAGGATAGAGTTGAAAGACTGCGCGAGGAATTGGTTGAACTTCTACGAAGCTTAAAAGCGCAGGGTAAACGCATCGCTGTCTATGGCGCTTCCGCAAAAGGTGCGACGCTGCTGAACTACTGCGGGATTGGCAAAGAGACGCTCGACTATGTCGTCGATCGCAGCACCGTCAAACAAGGTCTTTATACTCCCGGAACGCACTTGCAGATTTATCCGCCCCGGAAGCTATTGGATGATATGCCAGATTACGTGCTGCTTCTGACCTGGAACTTCGCGGAAGAGATTCTCGAACAGCAAACGCAGTATCGACACAACGGTGGACGTTTCATCATTCCGATTCCATCCGTTAAGGTTGTGTAAAAAATGGGCATCACTTTCAGGGAAACGAAGCTTAAAGGCGCGTTTGTGATCGAGCCGGAAAAGTTTGAAGACGACCGCGGGTTTCTCGCGCGTAGCTTTTCTCAGCGGGAGTTTGAGAATCACGGACTGAACGCGCGGATGGTCGAGTGCAATATTTCGTTCAGCAGTAAACGCCACACCGTTCGCGGAATGCATTTTCAAAATCCACCTCACGCACAGGCAAAGCTGATTCGCTGTACTAAGGGTTCGATCTACGACGTGATCGTCGACTTGCGGCCAAAGTCTTCCACTTTCAAACAATGGATTGGCGAAGAATTGACTGTCGAAAATCGACGTCTGCTTTACGTGCCTGAAGGGTTTGCCCACGGCTTTCAGACACTCGAAGAGAACACAGAGGTGTTCTACCAGATCTCAAACTTCTACGCGCCCGGAAGTGAAGGAGGCGTTCGTTGGAATGATCCCGCGTTCGGGATCATGTGGCCCGCTACCGATGGCGTCATCATCAACGAGCGCGATCGAAACTATCCCGACTTCAAGGCTTAGGAGATGAGTTTGTATCAGATACTAAAACGCGCAGTCCCACTCGAATGGAAAGTCGGTTTCCATGAGTACAAGCAGCTGCCGAAGTACTATGCGACGCGCGTGAAGAACCGGTTGGGAGGTGAACCCGCTATTCCTCCCGGCGATCTGATCTACCTGGTCGCTGGCCATCGCAATCCCCAGCAGTTTCTCGAAACCGGACGCGCCACAAACGAAGCCATTCGCCGATTACTGAAGAAGCATGATCTAAAGGTCGAACAGTTTGGCGCCATTCTCGATTTCGGCTGCGGCGTGGGACGCGTCATGCGTCATTGGAGCTCCACGAAAGGACCCGCCTGGCATGGAACCGACTACAATCCCGCCCTTGTCGAATGGTGCAAGAGCCATCTGAAGTTCTCCAAGTTCCGCGTAAACACGCTTTCCGGAGAACTTCCTTACGAAGCGCAAACTTTCGATTTCATTTACGCTTTCTCCGTTTTTACACACTTGAACGAGCCGTTACAGTTTTTCTGGATCAACGAATTGTGCCGGGTGCTGAAACCGGGTGGCTATGTTTACTTCACGACGCACGGCGAGAATTACGTATCCGCTCTCACGCCCGACGAATTGAAGCAGTTTCGGCGCGGCCAACTCGTGATCAGAGAACAAAAACAGTCGGGTTCAAACTTCTGTGCAGTATTTCATCCGGTGGGCTATGTCCACGAGAAAATGGCGCAGAATTTCAGAGTAATCGATTTCGTTCCCGGCGGAGAACGCAGCGACTCCCTGCATGATGTCCATTTACTCCAAAAGGTTCTTTGAGCGTTTATGTCCTCCGAAATAATCGCCGATGTCGAACTGCTCGCTCCGGCACTCGCAGTTGCTGGAAGAGATGAACGTCTGCGCAATGCGATACTCGATGCGCTCCGGCAGGGCGAACTGGATGCAAACGAGCCCTCGGCCTTTCGCGAACAGGTTCGCTGGCCTCTGATTCTCGCGCTTCTGAGTGACGTTAAAACTCATCGCGTGGTTTTGCAGAACGGGTTGATATTCGACGTTAGTCTCGATAGCCGCATCGAAAAGGCGTTGCTGCTGAGTACTGAATCGCTTCCGGATCACGTCTGGGAGCCGCAAACAACCAAACTTCTCACGGCACTGGCGATCGGCGCTCGCAACGTCATTGTTGGAGGCGCGTACATCGGAGATCACGTTGCTTTTATCGCGCGCGCCATCGCGGGCGCCGGCACTGTTCACGCATTCGAACCGTCGAGCCATTCCTTCAATCGATTGGTGCACCACTTAAAGATTAACAATCTGGACAATGTCGCGGTTCATCGCGTCGGTTTGTGGTCCGTCAGCGACTTGGCGCTGCAACTGGAGGGCGATCTCGCGCTTGGCTCATCAGTGCCAATGCTCGATCCGGAACGCGCTTTCAATTCCGTGTCGGCTTTCAATTCCGTGTCGATCGACGACTACGTACGCTCTCAGAACCTTGAATCGGTAGGGTTGATCATGCTCGACACTGAAGGCGGCGAAGAAAACGCCCTACTCGGGGCGGGCGAAACGATTACCCGAAACTCACCAAACATCGTATTTGAGATTCACCGACATTTTGTGGACTGGACCGCTGGACTAGAGCGAACCTCAGTTGTCTCATCTCTCACCGCGCTTGGTTATAACGTTTTCGCTATTCGCGATTTCCATAACAACTACCCAATGGCCGATGAAGCCATTGAAGTGATACCGGTCGACTGTGTTTATCTCGATGGACCACCTCACGGATTTAATGTTCTGGCAACCAGGGATCGCAATCTGATCGAGCGCTTGGGCCTGCGCGTGGTGAAGAATGTAAGTCCAAAGCTGCTGCTCGAAAAAGATCCCGCCTTGCACCTCCCTTTATCAATGAATCGGCTGGCCAAGTCATGATTACCGTCCTGGGAGCATCGGGTTTTATCGGCTCGCGGCTGGTTAGTCAACTTGCGGCAACCGGCGCGGAGTATCAGGCCGTCGGACGCATCGAAGCTCTTCCCACCGGCCCTCTGGGCCATGTGATTTACTGCATCGGTTTGACGGCGGATTTCCGATCGCGTCCATTGAACACGGTCGAAGCTCACGTTTGCAAACTTCTAGAAGTGTTACGCAAGTGCGAGTTTGAGTCTCTGCTTTATCTATCTTCCACGCGTCTATATAACCCGGGGGATGGCTCTACAGAAGAGGAAACCGCGATTCGGATCGCGCCAATCAAGCCCGGCGATCTTTATAACGCCTCGAAAGCGATGGGTGAGTCTGTGGTGCTGAATAGCGGGCGGACGACTCGAGCGGTGAGAATGTCAAACGTATACGGCGACGACTTCTCCTCGAACACTTTTCTTTCCTCGATTATTAACGACGCGATCAGGCTGAAGAAGATCGTATTGCAGACTTCCGCCGACTCCGCCAAGGACTACGTTTCCGTCAAAGATGTCGTGGACTGCCTCATTCGCATAGCAACAAGCGGCAGGGAACGAATCTATAATCTCGCCAGCGGCGTTAATGTCTCAAACCGCCGTTTAACGGAAACATTGC